>Ga0209062_1000416_pt1 | contig 135356 bp, 108 predicted proteins | sample Coa_R2_2_FD_187158 | JGI IMG/M metagenome (GOLD analysis project Ga0209062, IMG submission 187158) | Surface soil microbial communities from Centralia Pennsylvania, which are recovering from an underground coalmine fire - Coalmine... | ecosystem: Environmental > Terrestrial > Soil >... | reverse complement strand
GAGTTTCGCACCCCACGCTTTCGCGAATTGCTTCCACAGCTTCTTCTCGCGTTTTTCGAGCGTGGGCCGACGCTCCTCGTCCCATTCGTCGAGGCCCGCGAGTTCGCACTGCACGCGAATGAATTCGGCTCGCTCGGGTTGGCCGTTCTCCTGCATCCAGTCCGCATACATCAGGCGCGGAGTATCCTCATGCGGATGCTCCCAGATTGCTCCCAAGAGGGCTTTTTCGTCGGACATCCACGCACCCTGGAAAGGGGATTCGCCACTCGGCCGCGATTTCACCAGTCCACGGCTTTCTTGAATCGTTGGCGCAATTCTTTTTGGACGGCTGCGTCCTCGATGCCCGGGACTTCGTAAAGGTTCAGTGTCGTGAGTCGATTCAGATGCGGCGAGCGTGCGAGCGCCCGACACCCATCCGCACGGATGTGGTTGCCGCCAATAAGCAGTTCACGTAACTCCCCAATTGCTGAACACTCGGCCAAGGCGATGGCTCCAACCGTGGTGATCTTTGTCTGCTCAAGGTTCAACCACCGAAGGCCCGACAGGTACCGCCAGCGGAGAAGCTCTTTCAACCCCGCGTTCCCGAAGGGATTGTCCCACAGATCGAGAGTGTGGATCTGCGTGAGATACGACGAAGAACACAGTTTGCGAATGCCCGCCACCGTCAGTTTTGCTCCGCGAAGATCGAGCACACGAACCTTCGCGGCCGTGGGGTGGGTGGCCAGCACGGCCATCCCTTCGTTACCGATCTCGCACGCCAGCCGCAAGATCGGCAAATGCCGATCCTGCCAGGCATCGAGCAGCATCTGGATGTCCGCTGGTGTCAGCTTGCAGTCGATAGTGCAGAGTTCGGAGACATTCTTCAGCGCTGGACACAGGGCAACCTTCTTCACCCATCCCTTCGGGAGCCGCGGCGGGCGTGGTGAGAAAAGCTGTTGGAATCGCAACCCTGGCCACTTGAGCACGTCGAGAATTCCGCGTCCCTCGATGTCGTAGTGGTATCGCGACAGCGGCGCACCTTCGAGTTCTACTTCTGTGAGTCTGACCAGTTCAGACACCTCGTAGCCGCTCAGATCGAACAGAGGGAATCCGCGACTGAACTCGCAATTCTTTTGGCTCTTCGGAAGGTCTGACCGCCACTGTCGGCTCCATTTCTTCCAGAGTTCCTTCTCCCGTTTCTCCAGAGGTGCTCGTCGCTCCGTGTCCCACCGATCGAGCTGCGCCAGTCCGCATTGCACCCGAATGAACTCCGCGCGTGCTCCATCCGCAGGCTTGCCCGTCTCCTCAAGCCAGTCGGCGTACATGAGGCGTGGAGTATCTTCATGGGGATGCTCCCAGATCGCAGCGAGTAGGGCTTTCTCATCCGACATACACACTCCGCAATCAGAGGTGGACTCGCTGGCCGAGACGTTTGTGGAATCGGGTGAGCATTGTGGGAGACAGTCCCGTGTTCATCAGGTACAGTTCACGGATTCCCTCCAGCGCCTTCCAGCGCAAAAGGTGCCTGCCGCCCGTGTCGCCAATCGGGTTGTGCGCGAAAGTCGCCAGTGTGACGCCATCCAGATTCGGCCCATCCGCGATGGCCTTCACTCCCCGGCTGGTGAAGCCGGCAGTATGTGCACGCAGGAGCCGCAAACCAACAGTTGCGGGATGCTTGGCAATCAGCCGGATACCCGCATCACCGATCTGGCAACTGTTTACCCAAAGCTGGATCAACCGGCGATCAGTCCACGCGTCGAGAATCACTTTCAAATCGTCCATCGTTAATGGGCAGTCGGTGAAAGCCAGTTCGGTTACGTTCCGCAAGCCAGCGCAGTCGGCGATTCGCTGCGCCCAATTCTTGGGTAACCTCGACGAGCGAAGAGACAATGTTGTGATGCGCGGCAACAGCCGAACACGGAGAAACTTGCCGAGATTGGCAGCGTTCATCCCATACTGGTAGCGCCACAGCGGAGCAGCTTGCAAATCGCTTGCGGTCAACTTGGACAGTTGCGTCACGGAGCACTTCGCAAGACTCGGCAGGGGAAATCCACGCCAGAACTCCAAACTATTCCTCTGCCCGGGGAATGGCTTGCGCCACTCTTTCTGCCAAGAGGCGAGAATCGCGTTTGCGCGCTGTTCCAGAACCGCGTAGCGCGGGTCGTAAACCGGGAGAAGTGCCATTTCACACTGCACGCGAATAAATTCGGCATGCTCGGTCTTTGCGGGATCGCCCTGCTCGTCAAGCCAGTCGGCGTAAACCAATCGCGGCGCATCGTCCAGCGGATTCGCCGCGATCGCTGTCAGGAACGCTTTCTCGTCCGACATGGTTTCCTTTTTCTCAGGCACCGATTGTGGGGAATCGTGCCCGCAGCGCTGTGGTTACTTGCGCCGACCGCGTACACAACGTGGCGTGTCCTCGCCTGGTTGTACGCAGATTGCCGGGAAGAGCGCCTTCTCATCCAACATCGCAACTCCCGTTCAACGGGCTTGCCACTGGGGTTACAATCCCCACACCGGTTGTGCCTGTCAATGAGGAGCCGCACGAATCCCAGCCCGTTCCCCGGCATGGACCCCTATCCGGAAGACGCGGCCTTGTGGCCGGGGGTCATAGCAACGAGCGGTATCGAGGAAATCCAGACGGTAACGGCTGCGCCGGCAGGCCCTCGACGACACCTTCCCGACGGGTTAGGCTGGATGGACCTCTCGTTGGCGGAGAATGCCGATGATCCGTCTACTCGGTGTCCTGGCTGGCTTTTCTGTCGTCCTGCACTTGGCAGTCGCTGCGCCCGTCCCCACCCACCTGTTCCCAAAGGACCCACCTCTGGCCTTCCCGACTCGCGTCGGGACGACCTGGGTCTACGAGGGAACGAGCGGCAAGCAGACGCTGGTGATCAGCGAGGTCAAAGAAAAGGACGGGGCCAAGCTCGTGACGACCGTTTGGGTCAGCGAGGACGGGAAACGAACCCCGAACATGGTTCAGTTAATCAATGAAACGGGAGTCTATATCGTCTCCGAGGATGGGGAGAAGCACAAAGAGCCGTGGCTGTTCGTCAAACTTCCTTATCGTGAAGACCAGACCTGGGAGCCCAAGGTAGGTCCCAGCACCTTGGGCAAGATGACAGCCGGACCAATCGAGAGAATTCGCGTGCCCGCTGGGGAATTCACCGCTGCGCGCATTGATTGGGAAATTTCCTTCGGAAATGGGAAGACACAAAAGGTGACCTACTGGCATGCCCACAGAGTCGGGTTGGTGCGACTGGACGAGCAGATGAAACTCAAGTCCTTTACTCCGGGGAAGGATTGAGGATCTGGGCTCGTGGACTCAGCCCAGATATTCGGGATGCTTCGCGGTGCTGTCGTACTCCACTGCCGTCTTGAACCGCTCGTACTTCCCTCGCGCCGCGGCCTTTTCGGTCTTCTTCAAGAGCGCATCCAACTGCTCTTCGGTCAGCGCTTTGAAGTTCTTCGCCACATCCAGCGCCTGTTTCAGTCTCTCCATTATCTCGATACCAGTAATGACCACGGAAGTCGGGAGCGTGAGCGCGTAATGCAAACACTCTACCGCCGTCACCACGTTCGCCTTGAGAATGTCGCCGCTGCCCATCGGTTTCATTCCCAGGACGCCAATCTGATCCTTCACCAGAAGCGGCACGACGTTGCGAGCGAAACTGCGGAAGTGGGCATCGAATACGTTCAGCGGCATTTGCACCGTGTCGAAGCGGAAGTCGTGTTCCTTCGCTACCGCCAAGGTGCGCTGGTGAACGAGCGGATCCTTGTGACCGGTGAAGCCCACAAAGCGAATCTTCCCCGCCTTGCGCGCGGCTTCCACTGCTTCGTGCGCGCCGTGTTCGCCAAAGATGCGGTCGGCGTCCTCCATGCGAAGCATTTCATGATACTGGACGAGGTCGATCACATCGGTGCGGAGCCGTAAGAGCGACTGCTCAATCTGCTTCTCGGCGGCAGCCTTTGTGCGGCCGTCAATCTTCGTCATCAGGAACACTTTCTTGCGGTAGCCATCCTGAAGGGCTTTGCCCATCCGCAATTCGCTCGTCCCCTCGTGGTAGTCCCAACAGTTGTCCATGAAGTTGATGCCGGCGTCGATTGCGGAACGGATAATCTTGATGCTGTCGGCCTCGTCTGTTGGAATACCAATGTGGAACCCCCCAAGACCAATACACGACACTTCGACGCCAGTCTTACCGAGCTTGCGATAGCGCATGTCGCCGCGTACGACTTCCTGTGCAGGGTCGAAACGAGGAAGTGGGGGCAGTTCGCCTGAGTTCGCTGGCTTCGCGGCAACTAAGCCGCTCGTCAACAATGGCGCAGCACTCGCCGCAGCGGCGGTGTGGATGAATTCACGGCGTTGCATGGGTGAATCTCGGGTGAGAAGCGAGCGAAGGAGAACGCTTCAATGCGTGCAAATTCCGCACCGCGACCATTGTGAAAATTCGCCTTGCGCGGCGCGGAACGCGCAAACGGAGCAAACGAAATTGTGTTGGAGGAAATGAGCGGGTGATGTAGAACCGATGTGCTATTCACATCCTGATCCTTCCCCCTGCTGCCGGAATTCTTCATGCCGACGATTATTGCCATATGTCCCTATTGCCGTGCGGGTGGAGTCCGCGCTGCCGATAACGCTATCGGTGCCAGCGCCACCTGCCCCAAGTGCAAGAACAGCTTCACCGTCTTGCCGGAAAAGAACCTGCCCGAATGGGCCGCCAGCGCCAAACCCAATGCCACCTCCTTCTCCGCGCCAACCGGGGAAAAGCCCAAATTGCCCGAGGAGACACGTTCGACCGCATCCATGCCCGACGTGACCGAACCCTCGCCCGTACTCCCCGCGGAAAAACGCTCGAAAACCAAAGAAACTAAAGAGAAGGCGAAAGAAACGGAGAAGCCAGAACCGGCTAGGTCAGAAGCGGACGCGAAACCGAAGCCGGCACCAGCAGAAGAGCCAGCAACTGCAACAGCAACTCCTCCCGTGACTTCAGTTGCGGCCACGGTCACAGCCGAATCAGATGACGAGCCGGCGGCTCCGCGGGACATGGGAATGGTCTTCGCGCTGCTGGCCCTCATTTTGGTTGGCCCGGCAGCGCTCATTTCGCAACTTCCTTATGGTCGCTTCATCGCGCTGCCGGTGCTCGCAGTCGGGCTCATCGGTGGGCTGCTATCTCTCGGCGCGGAGGGGAAGGCGCGTCTCGCGGGCGCCGGTGCGGCGTTTATGCACTTTGTCCTGCTGATGATGGTGCTATTTCTCCCGTCGTGGTTGGCCCTCGATCCCTGGCGCGGACCCGTGGTGGAGGAACCGAAAGGCCCCCAGGCGGTCGAACATGGGACCAGCAAGTCGGCGCCGGTTGCCCCGAACGACTGGCTCGACGCGGGGAAGTATTCGTGGCAGTTTCGCGATGCGCGTGTCACGGTGAAGTCCGCCGTTGGGCCGGTCGAATTGAATGGCCCCAAAGGCGAGAAGCGAACCACGAAGACCCGTTATCTTTACCTGACACTGCAAGTCCAGAATGTCGGGTTTGATCGCGAAATCCCGCTCTCCGGCTGGGCCGCGGGACAGAGCGAAGGCGTTCGCGTGACCGATGCGGAAGGAAAACCGCTTGAGCTGGCGAAATTCGAGGAAGGCTGGAGCATGGAAGCCCGCAAGCCCTCTGGTCGGGCGATGCCAGGACACGTTGCGGAAACGCTCCTGATCTTCACGGCCCCGCCAACCAAGACCGACTTTGTTCGCGTGCAACTGTCCGGCGCTGCCTTGGGCGTGCAGGACGAAATTAAATTCCACACAAGTACCATCGGCGTCCTCCCTCATCGCGGACCGCCAATACCAGGAACGCCATGAACATCACGGCCATGGGACACCCCTCCAGACAGAGGTTTGCTATGGGGAAGCGCAAAGCCTTCACGCTGATCGAATTGTTAGTGGTAATCGCGATTATCTCGATCCTCATCGGGATGCTTCTGCCGGCGGTCCAGCGTGCCCGCGAAGCGGCGTCGCGGATGAGTTGCACGAATAACCTCAAGCAAATCGGGTTGGCGATGCACATGCACCACAACGACCACGAGCGGTTGCCGCCGTCGCGCGTCTATCCGATCAACGTCATCGTTCCCAACCAGCTCGTTTTTGAGGGGGGAGCGACGTGGGCCGTGTTCATCCTGCCGTACTTGGAGCAGGATAACTTCTACCGGCTGTGGAACATCAACGCCACCTACTACGACCAGAGCCCAGCGGCACAGCAGTACAACATCAAGGGTTACTTCTGCCCCTCACACCGTACTTCAAAAGACGGACTGAGCGTGTTCGGCGACACGCCGCCGATCAGTCCACAGAACTATCCGAACGCCCCCGGTGGGTTGTCCGATTACGCGGTCGTCATCGACCCCACCGGAACGGATATGCCCAGTTCCGTGAGTAGTGGAGCCAATGGCGCATTCCGGCTGGGGACGGGGTTGCGTTTTGCGGACTTCACGGACGGGCAGAGCAATACTCTCATGGTGGGCGAGAAGCAAGTTGCCAAGGGGCGGGAGGGCTACGGCTGGACAGATTGCTCGACGTACAACGGCAACTACGGGCAGTGCTCGTCGCGTGCCGCGAGCCGGTCATATCCGCTCACCACGAACCCGAACGACACCGGCTGGAAGTTCGGCAGCCGCCATACGGGAGTCGTACCCTTCTGCTTCGGCGATGGCGGCGTCCGGCTCCTTTCAGACAGCATCAACCCCCTCACGCTCGAACTGCTCGGTACCCGCAACGACGGAATGGTGATCCCGGATTATTGAGGTGTCTTTAACCACAGAGGCACGGAGACACAGAGAAAGATAAATCAGTTCAGTTTTAAGAATTTCTGTTTTTTGTCTTTCTCTGTGTCTCTGTCTGTGGTTCGTTCTTCTTCGGCACGCCTCTTGGTAGCGGGGTTCACATGGACGAGTTAAAAGTCGGCGATACCATCACAATTCCGAGCGGAGTGTTCGAAGGAGAGAAGTTCACGGTTCAGAGATTTACGCCGGAGGGAGTGGAAGGGGAGGTCGTCCTCTGGGGGCGGTCCGCCCCAATCACCCTCGACTACGAGCGCTTCCCGCCGGCGATGGTGCGAGTGACAGCATTTTCCTACCAGATTCAGGGCCGACTTGATCGACAGCGCGATTCCATTCTCATTCGTTGGTGGCACGAGCGGGTTGGTGGCCCGGACTCTCGCGAAGACCTGGCTCGCGAGTGGGCCGAGTGGGAACCCGTTGACGCGGCCGTGAAGTCCACAGCGCAGTCGCTCCTCCAGTCCATTCGCCAGAGTCTCGCCGAGGCCAGCCAGTCGGGTTCGTCAGCGGTGCGGGCCCATTGTGATGCGGAGGAAGCGAGACTCTTCGCTCTCACCGAAAGTGAACCATTCCCGGACGACTGGGAGGCTCCGGCGGGCGAGAGATTTTACGCCGCGGTGTGCGGCCGAGGAGATGGCACTCCAGACCGCAGTTGCTCATTTCAAAGCTCAACACCTGCCTCCACCAGAGGAGCTACGTGCGCGGCGTGAAGCGGCCCGCCAGCAGGTGGCAGCAGCACGCGACGCGATCTTTGCTCGTGTCATGCGCACTCATGGCTTACCGCTTCCGGATCACTTTTTCACTTTCCTCGCATGGGAGGCAGGGCTGGTACTCGCGGAGTCCCAGGTTCTCGGCGAAATCCTTGAGATGAGGGGAGTTGGAATCGGGAGTATGCCTCTCGATCCGGTGCAGGTTGAGAAACTGCGAGCTCGGTTCGACGATCGGCTTGTGTACCGTTACTACCGCGACCCGCCGGAGTTCCTGACTGTCATTCACGGCGGCACCGACGGACTGCACTATGGGTTGTGGTACGATGATCCGCGCGATGGCTGTACTGCGGTCGCAAGTTATTACAACAATGACTCGTGTGAGATCAATTGGGCCGGTGGGTCGGAGGGGTATTCCACGGACCCCGCAGAAGTCCTGGAGTGGCGTGTGAAGTTGGCTGTACTTCGCGACAGTCTTCTCGAATATGAGCCAGATTTAACTCCGGATGCCAGGGCGAGATTCGAAATCGGCACGGAAGCGTATCGCGAGCGTGCGCGTACCTTCTGGACCGATCGCATTGCGACACGCGACGCAATCGGAGTGAAGGTTCCAGGCGTGACGCTGTCGCGTGATCCGAAGGAAGTGAGCGATACAATTGAGGCTGGTTCTGACGACATGCACGCCCTGATTACCGAGGCGCTGGCCGAATGTGGGGCTGGGCGGCCGGCACTTGCGTTGGCGTTGGGCCGGGACTTCTTTTCGCTTTCATGCGCGGGCCACGAAGAGCGCGAAGCAATCGCAGCTCAACTACTCGAAGCGGCCTACCGTGCGCTCGGTCGCGCTCCGCTGGCGGAAATCGCCACGATACACCACCGTTATCGATCTCTGCCGCGCGTGGATGACTTTCGGTGCCCAGGCGAGGAGCCGCAAGGGTGATCGAGGCTACTTTTGCGTATGCACGCGGCTGAGCCAGCATCACACTGAGACGTTCGACCTGTACGCGTTCCGGCAGCCGAGTTCGCATGGATGAATTTCAGCGGGAGTGTATCGGAATCGAACTTCCGCACAATTCACGAGAAAAAACGCATTTCTCACCCGAAGTGGCGCAAAAAGCGGCGCACTCACCCACTGACCCTGATTTGGCCGCCCTCCTCGCTACGTGGTCACGCCTGCCGGAACCAATCAAGGCGGCAATCCTGGCTCTCGTCCGGGCGGCGGTGGTTGAAACGGATCAAGAAGTTCCTTGAACTCCTTCGACCGTCAGATTGTTCAGGAACGGACTTGGCGTCCCCCAAGAGGTCACCACCAGTGAGTCCCTGGCACGGGTCGCGGCCACGAACAGGAGGGATCGTTCGCGTTCCTCATGCTCGGCCTTCGCGATTGGGTCGCCCTCAACCGACGACAGCCGCAGTGGCACAACCCTGGCGTTCACCCCTGCGACGATCATGACCGGGAACTCCAGCCCCTTCACCCGGTGCAGGGTCGCCAGCCGCACCCCGGTACCGCTCGCCTCCTTGCCCGGCCCGAGGACGGTGTGAGGGATGTCCTCGGCCTTGAGCAGAGACTGGTAGTCGTCCTTCAGTGTCTTGGCGGTTCGTGCCACCAGGCAGATTTCCTCGGGCAGGCAGTCTTTGAGCAGGGAATGGAGCCGACCGGCCAGAAACTCCTGTTCCTCGCGGGCGGTGGCGAAGTGGCGGCAATCGGGCTTCGGACCGGCCAGGAGCGATCTATACCCCTTACCATCGTCGAGACCGCCGTCGAGGTCGTCGGCCGACGCCCCGGTCAGCACGGCCGAGGCCCAAGCCCGGATTTGCTCGGTCGTCCGGTAATTGATCTTCAGGGTAGACGACCGGCCGAGGACGTTCACCCCGCAGTCCCGTAACACAACCTTCCGACCGTAAATCCGCTGGTGGGCGTCCCCGACGAGGAACAGGTCGTCGGGACCGGCCGGGACCAGCGCTCGGATCAACTTCCACTCCTCTGGGTGGAAGTCCTGGGCCTCGTCCACCACCACTGCCCGGTACGGCAAGGCCGGCTTCTTCTCCTCAATCAGCCGACGTGCTTTCCGGATCACGTCCAGCCACTCGCAGAGCCCCCGCTGTTTGAGAGTCTGGCGATAGCGGTCGCAGACGGCCCACACCTGGGTCCGCTGGATTCGGGACAGCGTCCTCCCCCGTCCGGTGCGGGGCACCTTCAGGTACTCGTCTCGCGTCTGGATGCCGTGGGTCTGGATAATGTGGTCCCACTCCAACTTCAGGAAACCGACTTCATAATCGATCTTGGAGCCTGCGAGCACTGCCTCTTCCCAGCACTGGTCCGTTACTTCCGTACCGGCTACCTCGACCTCGACCTTGTGGTCCTTGAGGAACCGGACTGCCCAGGCGTGGAGGTGGACTATCTCAATACGAGGGGCGGCCTCCGGGGAGAGGGTTCCCAGCATCTCCTCGACGTTCTGGGCCAGATTTGCCGTGAAGGTAGTGAACAGTACACGGTCGCCCGGTTTTGTGCAGAGCGTTTCCGCCAAGTGCCGGGCCCGGTGCATCGCCACGACTGTCTTTCCCGTCCCGGCTCCGCCCGACACGCGTGCTGGCCCGTTGTAATGCTTCCGGACGAGCTTGTCCTGGCTCGGGTGGAGGAACACACGCCATTTCGCCAGTGGCGCGTCGAGCATCGCAGCCAGGTCAGCGTCGGACTGGATCGCCACGAAGCGACGCTTCGTGTCTGGGTGTTCCAATGCAGCAGCGAGGTTGGCGGTATCTACACCCTTGGCGGCGGCTACGGCTACCGCGTTCAGCACCTCATCGGGAGGCATTCCCTCCGCAAGCCAGGTCAATGCCTCTGCCGCCTCAGCCGGCAGGTGGCGGCTCAGGGCCAGCAGGTCGTCCTTCGTTTGCACGGCCCGGACGGCCGGGAGCAGCACGTCCGGCAGGCCGAACGACAGCAGCACAGCGTCCGCGAACGGGGCGAACAGCCCGGCCGGCTTCTTGCCGGTGTCGGCCGGGACAGCCTGCTCGGCCTCGGTGACGTTGACGACCTGCAACGCCCCGGTGTGCGGGTTGATCGAGAAGGTCCGCTTCTTCGCCCAGTCCATCGCATTGTCGTGGTTGTCCACCCAGACGAGGACGTACACGTCCCCCTGGTCCGGGTGCAGCACCACGGCCCGGTACTTCTGGTCGATCCGGACGGTGCGGACCTTGTCGTCCTTGACCCCGTGAATCTTCTCGTAGTTGATCGCGGCGGACTTCGGGTTGGCCTTGAACTTCTCGGTGAACTCTCGCACCTTCCGCTGCTGGGCGCGCGGAACACGGGCGAAAGCTTCCAGAAAGTCCGACCCGATGGCGACGGTCAGCATGTGTCACTCCGTCAGCAGGTCGAGAATCTGTTGTTCGGACCCGGCTTCTTCGGCCGGGAACACGGTCCATCCCTGGTCCCGGAAAGCAGATACCGCCTCCGGGGTTTCGGGCAAGACAACCGCCACCCCAACTGACTCCCAAGCCAGTTCTGCCTGGTGCGGCGTGATTCGGCCGGTATCGTCCCGCAGTTCGTACCCGAGCACTGGCAACGGCTTTCCCGCTTCGCCGCAAGCGCGGAGCAGCGCCTGGCACCGAGCGTCGCACAGCGACAACAGCTCCACGAGCAGGCCCGGCCCATCGGCGGCAACAGCCGGTGGGAGGATCGCGGGTCCATCGCCGAAGAATGGGAGGTCGGCCCGGCCGATGGCCTCAGCAATGTTCTTCAAGTGCTGCCGCACGGCCTCGGGGTCTGCCAGGTCGCGAGACTGGATGACCACGACCTTGTAGTCATCTGCTTCCAACGCCCCCCGGATGAGGAGGTCTTTCTTCGCCTGCTTCGGGTCGCCGTGGAGGCCCCGGCTCATCCCGTCGAGGTAGACCGCGACCTTGCTCTCGGGGTACAGCCAGTCCGGCTCGGTGGTCAGCCCGACGCTCGTCCTGACCGCCTTGCGACATTCCCCCGGCGGGAAGTGGTGGTCCAGCAGCAGCCGCTGGAGCCGCGCCTCGGGGGTGTTGGACGGCGTTCCGGTTCCCCCACCTTGTTCCTCGAACACTGGCGTGATCTCCCGGTACGCTTCCGGGTCGTGGTCGAGTTTCTCCATGAGGGCAAGGGCATCATGCCTGTTCAGACGGTCGTGGTGGAACTGGTTGCGGAATGTCTTCAGACAGGCATAGCACGCGGTATCGCATCCCTGCACGCACCCGGCCAGAAGTTCGCGAGCGGTGGCGATCACCTCGCGCCACCGCTCAAGGATCTGCTCTAGCAGACCCGAGCCGCCGGGCATGGGGTCGTAGAGCAGCAGATCGAGAATGTCGTTCGGTTTCCGAACGAGCAACAACTGGAGGTCGTCTGGCCCCATGTCGAGTAAGCGGGCGGCAGCGGTTCTCACTGCTTCCCCGATATTCACCCCGTTCGCTTCTTCGCCCACAGCGTGGAACTGGATTGCATCCACGTCCGCCTGTGCTGTCAGGGCCAAGCGAATGGGCTCCCGTCCGCACCGTTCCTTGTGGATCTTGAGGAACTGGGCGATCTCCTGGGGAACCGCGTAAGGAGTCTTCGCCGCGCCACATGCTGCACAGACCCAGTGGCCGAGTTCTCCCATTCGGACTCGCCCGGCCTCCCCGACATTGACCAACTCCACTCCCTGCCCCCGGAGATGGCTGACCTCATACTCGCCGATCTTGTGCCCCTTCCCTCCACGGTTACTTCGCCGCAATCGCCCCAGCACGGTTACCGGCATGGAGAATCGCAGATTTTCTTCCTCGGTGATCCGGCCTTCTGGGGCCAGGTCGAGGTCGGTCAACGGGAGTGCATCGATGGGCACACCGCCTGACTGGCCGTACGTCGAGTCCCCGGACGCCTCGGTGACATATCCCTTGTCCGGGTTCACCCGTAACGGTTTGATCCGGCCAGCATCCTCCGCGGCGAGATGGTACCGTGCGACGTAGAAGCTGCCACGGTTGGCGTACAGTCGGTTCCCCGGGACGAACTCCCGGAGAGCGACAACCGGGCTTCGTGACAGGTCGAACGCACGCGGCCCGACCTGGCGAGCAAATCCCCGCCGAGCGGACGCAGTCACCCCACTGTCATAAATCCCGTAGCCGGGCAGGAATCCCTCTACCGCGAGGACCGTCAATGTGTATGTCGAGCGGTCGCGCTTGACGATGGAGTTGACGAACTCATCGCATCGCCGGAGGAGTTGTTCCTCCTCTCGCTCGATCAGCCCGGCGTCCTTCTTCCGGTGCAGCTCCGATCGTGTGGTCCGTGCCCAGGTGAGCCGGCGGTGGAGTCGGGCCACAACCTCATCGAGGACTGAGGCGGTCCCGTCGATGGTCTGCTCGATAAACGTCCGACCTGCCATCTCAGCGGCTTCAGATGGCCAGTGTCGGGCGAACAACACCACGAGCCGATTGACCAGTGACTCCCTCAGTGACTGGAGCACAGCAGCCAACGCCCCTGCCCCTTGGGGAGCGTCTCGGAAGTGATCGTTGGAGTCGAGCAGGTACTCCCGGACGAATGGAGGGAAATGGGCATTCAATACTTCGCGGACTTGTTCACCTTGGGGCCCAGGCTGGCGTGACGAGAGTAATAGCTCCGACAAGAGCGCCGACCGGACGTGCTTGCCTACCATCAATGGGTTGCGAAGGTTGAACGCTGGAGGGTCGATTGCCCCCCCGAGAAGCCGAAAAGGGTCATCAAAGAAGTATCGGTCGTGGTTGCTTCGGCGACAGTACGTGACGACAACCGCCATCCGCTCTTCACGCCCGGCCCGTCCGGCTCGCTGCCAGTAATTGGCCGACCGCGGCGGGACATTCCGCATGAGGGCCATGTCGAGGGCACCGATGTTGACGCCCATTTCCAGAGTCGGCGTGGCAACAAGGCAATTAGTCCTGCCGTTGCGCGACTTGAAATCCTGCTCGATCTTGTCTCGTACTTCACCGGGCACCTGGGCCGTGTGTTCCTCGGCGGTAACCATCGTGAATGGCCGACCCATCAGCCACACGTCATAGTTCTCGGCGTCAGGCTTCTGAGCGACCGTGGTACCGGAGCAGTTGTGCCGAGTGCAAACTCTCCTTGGAGACGTTCGGGCCGTCACTCGCTGGCAGGTCGTGCAGCGGACCCGCTCCTGGCTTGGTAGTACGACGACCTTCTCCGCGTCGATTTGGTACCCATCCGCGAGGCGAGTCTCGCGCTGCGACCGGAGTTCCACTCGCGTAAGCAGCTGGAGTTCCTCGGTCAGGAGTTTCCAGAGTCGCTCGGTGGCGACATCCACATCCAGTTGCTCGGGCCTAGGGGACCAGCGTCGAACCAGGGCCTGGACTGCGGAAGCCCCCTTCCGGGCAAGCAGGGAGCGGAGGTAATCGTTCTCCTTCGGCTCCAGTTCCAACGCTTCCGGGCGGAACTCCCGGAGATTGAGCAACCCCGCTTGAATGTACGGGTCGTCCTTTGGATGGTAGCGAGAGAACACGGGGTCGGCACGGACATAGAGGAGCCGGCTCCGTCGCCATAGATCGAGCAGGATGGCCACTGCCTCCACCGCCTCCTCGGGAGTGATACCGACTAGGTCCGCCCAGTTCGCCAAGCCGGTATGCGTTGGCGTCAGCCCCTGGTAGTAGACCCTCGCCAGGCCCATCGACTCCAGGCAGTCGGTGCGACGAACGCCCGTGGTGAACTCGCGAAGCACCATGTATCGCAACGCTCGATGCACAGCGGTGAGTCGGTTGTGCCCAAACAGCGCCTGAGCGTCTTCGCCGGTTAGTTCCGGGAGGAGTGTATCAATCAAATTCTGATCACTTCGGAACGCTTCCATGAGCCGGTCCGTGATCTCGTCGAGGCTCATCGGAGCGTTGGTTCCGGTGATGGCTGCGTTCATCATGTGGCGCAACCGGATGCGACGCGCGTGATCCTGCATCCAACCCGCCTGGAAAGCTGCGTCCTGGCGGCTGTCCGCGAAGATGATCAATTTCTTGTGGCCTTCCGCGGCAGCGTTGATCATCGCCTGAGCCAGGATGTGCACGTCCGACACGGTTGCTGCCTGGACCTTCCGCGCCGGCTCAAGTTCTCGCCCACCGATCCGGAAAGACGGCGTGCTGCATGAAGGGCAGGCGGAGATCCTGTCGCCGAACGCAACGAGGGGAACCGGCGGTTGGGGATGCCCACACCCGTCCGCCAGACAACGCGAAGCGGAGTCTCGGTGCATCGCGCCACACTGCCGACAGACGTAAGCCCTTGGCCATTTCAGTGAGCGGGCTGTTGGACCACTATCCGCCTCCTCAAGCAGACGGTGGGTGAGCACGAGACGTATGCCTGACCCGGGAGGGGCGGTTGCCCACACGGCGTTCTCCCGCCCGTCGTCCTCGACTGCGTTTCCGTGTTCGAACCCTTTGAGCTGCTTTTTTGTCCCTCGCGACAACTCCAGCCCTTGATACCACTGCTCCAGGAAGTGCTGGCCACACCCGCGGCAGACCAACACCGGGAAGAACGCGGCGTCCCTTCGACCGGGGTGCGTTGCCCTGGCGTCATGCGGCGAGAGGAAGACGCCCATCGTGGTCGTATCGGGCGTCCCGTCGACCGCGACGACCATTTCATCGAGACCTCGCAGAAAGAAGTGGACCTTCGGGCGGAGCAGGCTCTCGCGTCCCTTGCGAGCAGCCGCGCCAAGCACAAGGTAGGCGAGCAGTTCGGCCGTGGACGAATCACCCTGCGGAAGTCGGCCCAATCGCAGGCGTTGGGAGGTGTGCCAGCCTGCGTCTGCGAGCCTCCCTGGCTGTTTCAGCACGTCGGTCGCCTGGTAAACGTACTCATTCGCGATCAGGTGATCGAACAGCGCGGCCGCCCAGTCCTCGCCGGGATCGAACAGTTGTCCGGTGAGTTCCTCGACCACCGTCTTGATGGCTGTTACGTCAGCCGGTTCCGTGATGGCCTCCAGCACCCGCCCGAGCCGCGCCATGCCGTCACCCTGTGGCGCGACTGGTCGGTGGCGTTGGTTCGGCCACTCTCGGCGAACGTAGGACTCACCGACCAGAGTCACCTGCTCGGGATCCACGCCAAAGAACCGCGACGCGAACCGCCGAGCGGAAGCGTCCGTCCCGCTTGGGTCCGCGAGTGTAGCCGAGGTGCCGATGCACACGACTTCGTCCGTTTTCTTCCGGGCCAGGGCGCGGAGCCGACGAATCAGGCAGGCGACCTCGGCCCCGGTGGCACCCGCATAGGTGTGGGCTTCGTCAAAGACGAGGTACCTGAGTGGGGCCTCCGCGAACAGCGCCACGTCCGGTAGGCGAGTCGCGAGCACTTCCAGTTGTCGGTAGTTGGTGACCAGGATGCGGGGCTTCCGCGTCCGGATGTCCTCCTCTGAGCAGCACTCCTCGGGTGGGGCGAGCGGCCGCACGGCTCGATCCTCGGCCTGGGCCTGGTCGCGTCGTTTGCGGCGTGTCTCCAGATACGCCGGGCGGGACGACCCGTTGAACCGCTCGACGCCGACCTCACCCTCGGTCGTGGGTGTGGTACCGATCCACTGGCCGAACGTGATCCCCGTCCCGCCGAGCATGTCCCGGAGTCGGTCGAGCTGGTCGTTGGCGAGGGCGTTCATGGGGTAGACGAGGATCGCTGTCAGCCCTTCTCGTATTCCTTTGTCTCGCTGTCGCAGGAGGTCGTCCACAATCGGGTAAAGAAAGCTCTCGGTCTTTCCTGAGCCTGTGCCGGTGGCGACGAGGATATGTCGGCCTCCCTTGACCGCCTCCAGCACCTTCTGTTGGTGCAGGTACATACTCGGGTAGCCGATCAGTCCCGGCATGGCGTGGTGCAGGAGGCCCCCATCGGCCAGGTGCTGGACCGGATCGCCCTTGGAGAACGCTTCAGAGAGGGAGACGAACGGGCCGTTGACCAGGGGAATGTCGAGCGAGGATGGGCGGTCGAGGAGCTTGCGGAACTGGTCGCGCAGATCCGGGTCCGAGAGCGGAAACGCCGAGAACAGGTAGCGGAGGAACTCGTCGCACACGCTGTGGGCGAACTGGACCGGGTTGATGGACATTGAAGGCCCCGCTGGACGCAGCGGTCTCCGGTAACAACTGCGACGGGGGAACCGGGACGCCTCGGGTCGAATGCGTTAATCCTGACGATTTTACTACTTCTGGCAGAGCCTGGTAGCTCGGCTCTTCAGTCAAATTCCAACCATCTCTTGGACACGTAGTAAATATCGGTAATCTGGATAAACTGCGTGGCAAGTTCACCTTGCTCCGTTGCTCCGCAAGTGAGTTGCCGGTATTGCCGAAAGAGTGGATAATACCGGTTTGGCGAACGCTTGTGGCTTCGCCGCTGTCCTACGGTTGGTAGAAGATCGCGGATGCTCCCCGACTTGCTGGACAACCTCGTGGACGACCCGTTTCGTCGGAGGAACCCGTTTACAGCACCCATGACCGCTTGCCAGGACGTGCTGTTCCGAACTGGGGTGAACCGTGCCGAGATGGCCGACGCCCTGAACAAGTGGCTGGCGACTGAACAGCCATGCCAGTTTGGGCGGATGGAGGCCAAACAACCGGGCAGGTTGGTGTACTGCCTGCTCACGGAGAACGATCTGTACCGAGGCGACGACCATGTCAGGGCCAGAATTGAGCAAGACCGAACCGCCTGGAAAGAGCAAGGCCGGAACGGTGGGAGCCACGGGTTCATCATCGTCGCCATCTCACGGGACATCGCCCACGCAGCTGTAGACGACAACCTGCTCCGGCTGTCCCGACACCTGTGCAATCTCTACCTTGGTTCCGATGTGCTGGATCAGATATTCCACGACTCCCTGATCCTTGAGATCGCCCGCGATGGCGTTCACGAACGTCGGGAGTGGAAGGTCGGCGTCAACTTCTTCGCGGCCCAAGGTGACGGACGTTGGTGGCGGGATCACCGTTTCCCTGGTGGGATCGCGTACTCGATGAACTCGGTCGGTCACATGGCCCGCCATAAGGCGGAGGCCATGCTCCAGCGGAACCCGGCCCTTGCTGAGCAGGTGGCGGGCGTCCCCCGCGAACGGTTGGTGTACTGGGCCTTGCCAACTGCGATGCGGACCATCGGTATCCCGCAACCCGACAGTACCCGTGGCACCTGGCTGGCCGAACGCGGGCAGTTCCCCGAAGACAGGGAGCAGCCCCCTTATGACGTGAGAGAACGAGCGTTCCGGGAACTCGTTGGATACAGCGAGAACCGCTACTTCGGGACGTACCACACGGACCAAACGATCCCGTCACCCTATTTCGACGTAGGAATTACGACGCTGGCGGCGGCGGGTCGGAGAGACGATCTGGTGTTTACTTACCTTCACAGCCCGGCGGATGAGGACTACTTGTCGATGGGAGTCGGCAATCTGGCCCAAGCCATCGAGGAGGACGAACAGGCGAGGTTCAACCAAAGGAGGGAAGCGACATGACGGACCTGCTCACGAGGGTCCGCGAAGCCCTTGGGGGCGAGTGGCAAACCGGCCTCTCCCCTTGGGAGGGACTGATCCGCCTCTATGAGGCCAACCGCGAAGCCTTCTACCTGCTTGCGCTCGCGGGCGAGCAGGCGGACCCGGAGATTGAACGCCTTGGTCTCCTGGCCCGCCGGGTCAGAAAGGCCGTTCGCTCGTCGTACCGCCTCACACCGCCCTCCGGTGGCGAAGGCCAGATCGAGACGGCGAACGACCGGATTCCGGTTGAAGCCGATCTGTTCCCGCGTGTTCAGCGTTTCCTTCTGGAAATCGACGGCAAGGGATTCAGCGAAAAGAAAGGGAAAGACTACGAGGGCCGGTCGATCAGCGAGGCCGAGGCCATGTTTAAGTTGGGCGAACCGGCCGACGTGGCCCGCGAACGGGAAAAGATGACTACCCGCGACACGGCTCGGCCGGTGGTCTTCAAAGTCGCTCGGCAAGACCTCGTCAGCCTGAAGAACCAGCCGGCCTACGTCACGCACAACCTCCTGAAGTGTGCCAGGAAGGTCCTGCTTGCCCCGACCGCGATCTATCGGGGCCTCAAGCGGGGTGATGATGCGCCGGCACGTCTCCGTGATGGGTGGGCCATCTGCGGGAAACCGAACCGGGCGTGTGACAACGACGGCCGGTTGATCCCCCCTCCGGTGGGGATGGTTTTCATGGTGTACGCCGACTCGTACGGATTTGTGTTCGACTGGGACTGGGCCCGCGGGGACGAAGACGCCCCCGGTCATCCGTTGGACGAAGCTCTCAGGTTCGGGAACCTCGTCCCGACGAGCCAGGAGTTGGTGCTGGACCTGCCGGCCGGCTTGGACGAGCCGAAGTTCGATTCGACCGTCGCGACTTACTCGGAACGCGGGGATTGCATCTTTTGCTATATCTGCGACGAGTGCGGGTTCGCGGAACGAATCAACCCAGACCTGACTATCTTCCGCAGTTGCGACACCAAGGAGGTCACGGGGTTCAAGATCAAGAATGTGCGGCGGATTCTGAAAGACGAGGAAGAGTTCGTGTCGGACGACGCCCCAGACCTGACCGTCTCCGTGCAGACCATTTTGTTGGCTACACTGAAGATGAACCCGACCTCCAGTGTAAAGCTCTACAACCTGATCATCGAGGCGTTCCGCAAGGTCGAGCATCCGCCGGAGGTTCACCTGCCGAGCCACGAGATGGATGAAGCGGAGTTGGCTGAGACGTAAGCGAAACTGACTGGCATCGAAGGCGAGGGGTGGGCTTCGTACCCGCCCTCTCGTCGTTAATCGAAGAACGAATTCCGACGCCGAGGGTGGCCCGCTGCGCCAACTGAATCGTCAATTTAACCTGCGCTGATGGAATGGTCTTGGGTGGGTGGTATACTGCGCGAAGTGATTGTGTGCAGTTCGTCTTGAGTTCCTGCACGACTTCGCTATGAGTGGCTCCCTTTTTCACCGTCGATCAACAGATGCAGACCACCCAAACGCTGGACAGGCAATGGGGTGCGGCTTTGCGACGGAATACGCGGCCCGAGGAAATTGTCCGCTCCGTGCTGTTGGTCCAAACGGTGAATATTCGCAAGAGTTGCCCAGGATGGGAACCACCGTGAACGAACTTGCTGTCAGCCCACTGACGCGATGGCAGGATCGTCTTTCCGAGTTGGAAGCACTCGCTCACTCCTTGCTCCACTCCCAGGCCGTTCAAAGATTAAGGAACGTGACCTTTCTTGGGCTCTTGTCCCCGCGATTTCGCGACATTGTCTCTTCTCCTCTCTGGTCCTCAGCGGAGAAAACAACAGTCTGCGATGGTTCTCGCTACGATCATTGCGTCGGAGTCGCTCTCATCGCCTTGGACGCTGCCCGGAAACTCAATTTCTCGGAACGCGGACAACGGTATGCCGTGGCATGGGGGCTGACCCACGACATCGCAACTTGGCCCTTATCGCACACCGGCGAACCGGCGTTCGCAGCCATCACGGGAGTTTCTGCTGGAGACTTGCGACTTGCGATTATCCTCGGCAGCGACATCGCCCCCGAACGCTATCGCCTCGCGCACACCCTCCGTGGACTGGGCATCGATCCGCCGACTCTGGCCTCTCTATTCAACCGGAATGGAATTTCCCCAGAGGATTCGGAACTTGTTCTCCTGAAGCAACTGGTGAAGTCGCCACTCACCCCGGATACACTCGAAGGGATATGGCGCTGTGGGGTCGTTTGGGGTCTTCCGGTGACAGCCCCCGAAAACATCACGGCAGCACTAACTCGCACGCGCCACGCGGTGTGTTTGATGGCCAGACAGTTCCCGGTGGTGCTGGACTTCTGGAAACACAAGGGGGAGATTTACCACCGCTTCATCAATCGTGAAGACGTGGTGCTTTGGGAATCGGCGTGGACTGTTACCCTCCAGCAGTGTTACTCCGGTATCTCACTGGCCGACTCCCTGGAACTGGAAGAGGATGAAATGGTCCGCACCGCGAAACGCGCGGGATTGCCGACGGTTTCTCGTGTTGTTCGCTACAAAGAACCGCAAGCGTACATCATTAACGACGCTCTCGACGCCCTGCCTCCCGAACCACCGGTCAGCGAGTTGTGGCAGGTGTTGCGGCGCGGGCCGGCCGGAACTCTCCTCGAATGAATCTTTCTGATCTCCAGAAACACCTTAACGATCGCGCATGGCGTGTTCTGGAAAAGGCACGCCAACATTGCGAAAAACTGCTGACTGATGTTCGAGCAGTCGCTGACGACTTCCTGGTGAAGCGCAGCCTGGATTCGGATGATATTTGCTGTGTTGTGGTTGGCTCGGTTGGCAGGCAAGAGGCACTCGAAGCCTCGGATATTGACCTGATTCCGGTTCTTCGTTCCGTTGCGGCACTCGCTGCGTTTCAACCCCACGACAAGGATCTTCGCAAGGAGATCCGAGACAAACTCAACACCAAGGTTTCGCAAGGTGATGACCTCACGAAGTGTGTTTCCCTCACGGATTTGAGGGACCCGGAGTCCATCGGTGGTGAGAAGGACGGCAGCAGTGCGCTCACCAAACGCATTCTGATTTTAACCGAAGGGAAACAGGCAGGAGGGAAGCTGCCGCTGAATGATGTCCGGCGCTCGGTGATGGAAGCCTACGCAACCGCTGATCGCTCACGCGGTCGGCACGTCCTGTCGCTGTGCAATGACATTGCCCGTTACTACCGCACGCTCTGCATCGAGTACAAAGCGAAGGCCGACGACCCGGCGAAGGACTGGTGTACCCGCAACATGAAGTTACGACACAGCCGGAAGTTCTGGTTCTTCTCCTGTTTGATGACCATCGTTGCCCTCGCCGACACGAATCCGCAGGGAGACGAACCGTACATCACTGGTCTGCTGGAATCGTTCGACAAATCGCCAGTCCAACGGTTGTTCGACGCGAGCCGTGAAGAACACTTCGGGTCGGTGGGGCGAATTGTCGAGCCGTTCGCGTGGTTCCTGGAGTTCATGGCAACTCCCGCGCATCGCGAGAAGTTGAGCAAGGTGGAACACGCGAACCGTTACGACATGGCGCTGGACAATCCATTCCCGGCCGTGAAGTTCAACTCAGACCGACTTCACCAGGAAATGCTGTCGCTTCTGGACAGTCTTCCGGTCCATCAACGGCATCGCATCCTGAGTTGGTTCCTGTTGTGAATAGCGGAAATAGCTTGGTTCACTCGCGTCATCCCATGGTCAGAGTTGATCTGACAGATGGGATTGAGACGATACTCACGGACAATACCCGATGGCGGTGTAGTGCTGATCCAGTGCCTCCAGCACGACGATTCCCGCTGAGATGGCGGTAACGAACGGCACAGGGTAGTCGGTTCCCAAACACGCTCCAGTCACCTCATCCGGTCGGAATCTCAGGCATCCGATTTCGGAACAGACACCAGCGACATGGGACGCATCCGCACCTTGCGACTGTAAAGCTTGAATGATGAACCGTTGCCATTCCAGGTCGGAAGAACGAGGGCACCACGTTTGCCAATCAATCAGCGAGATCCCGCAACTCTGAAACAGTGCAAGCACAAACGTTGAGCAGGTAAATCCGCGGCCCCCAGTTCCCGCGAGCCAGCGCCCGTTCTCCGTACTGAAGGTCGAAGTGCCGTCGTATCGAAGGGCGTATGGAAGCCCTTCCGTTGGGTAAATGCTGGCAACGAGCCTACAAAGAGCCGCGACGGATCGCAGGCGCACGTCCGGAATGTCTGGTACAGCCCAGATGTAGCGGCTTGAAGGCGGCTCGTTCGCGACTTGGTAGTGAAAACCGAGATGGAGCAACAAGACAGCGTCATCGGCTGCTCGGTAGATGATGCCTGTGTGGAGACCTGGTGGAGGCCCGTCTGTGTGCGTTCGGCGGATCGCGATCGCAACGAACGGTGGATGGTTGTCGGGGTGGTTGTGAAGGCGTTCACACACGTTATTCAAGCCCCCCCAGAATTCGTTGCGCTTCTTGTGGAGTATGTGACCGGTTGACTCGATTCGCGACACGACTGAAAAACGCGGCACGCTCCGCGAGACGATCTTTGGCTGACAACGTCACGGTTAGGAAGCCGATGAGCGTATCGAGCGAAAAGCGATCAACATCGATCGCTCGTAGCACTGCGTCGGCGAATGGGAAATCTCCGCGCCTGAAACAGGCGTCGAACCGTGAAAAGACCTGATCGAGTGCCCGGTCGTATTGCTGACCACGATCGAGTTCGCCGACATCGTTGAGGAAGGCTTCGCTCGGGTCCGCGAAATCAATTTCTGCTTCAAGATCGAATAACCCCGACTGAGGTTGGGGCGAAGAACTCGCTATCGTGGGTTGCTTGCTTGCGGCTTTGAGTTCGACATATTTCCGCACCGCGTCCTCGCTGCCGAGCAGCGCGACGGCGTCCTTCTGGCAGTCTTCCCAGGTCCAGCCGTGGCGGGGGTCGTCGGGACCGAACTCCTCGGGCTTCCAGCGGTGACAGCCGTCCCGCTTACGGATCAGCGGCTCGTCGCCGGTGGTCATCTCCGGGATGCCGATGGCGGCGAAGAACTCGTCGTTGGTCATCGTCGCCGCAGAGTCGGCCGACCACTTGCCCGCCTTCAACGCCCGGAACGCGGCGGCGGCGAGGCCGGTGAGCCGCTCGCGGAACGGCAACTGGCGGTCCACCCGGTAGAAGCCCTTCGGGTCGGTCGGGTCGTCGCGGACGATCCAGTCGAAGTCGTCCGGGGTGAGGCCGTACAGGTCGGCACACAGGGCGTCGATCTCGACCCGCAGTCGCAGCCGATCGGTCTCGGTCACCGCCCACCAGTGCTTCCACTCGCGGCCAGCCAGTTCGGGGTAGCGCTGCCGGAGTTGTAGCCACTCCGGGGCGAAGGGACGGTGGATGAACGTGAGGCAGGCAGCGGCGAGGGCAAGGCAACGGTAGCGGCTATCCGATGCCGTCACTTGAGGGAGCGGGCATTCCTCGATAATGAACAAGCTCAGGTTGGTCCCACTCAAGCGGGTCCGCAGAACGTAGTCGAACACGAGCGACTGACTCACGCAACCGACGAAGATCACGCGGTCAGTCGGGGCGTTCGGCAGGGCAAGTACCGACAGGGAGTGCGCCGTAGGCAGTGGCTCGATGATCGACGCGATGAACGACCGCGTGTCAGTCGAGCGGGCAATGTTACGGAATACGATCTTGAGTTGCCTTCGTGGATCGCCTTGGTCAATGAACCAGTCTCGGGCCATGCAGAACTTCGGGCGAAGCGATTTGAAGTCGTGGGACACCTCCCGCCACTCGGCAGATCGCCCCATCCCCTGTTCCCAAGACTTAAAGAGCGAGTCGAATTGGTTGATCATGCCACCTTGGTACAACGGCAACGCCACCTCATCATTCGGCCCGATCCAGCGGCCGAACACGTCCGGCTTGAACCCCTTCGCCTCCCATTTCTCCAGAGGCGGGAAGTGCTTTGAGTCGTTCGTCATGTGAAACTCAGTCGCGTAAGTGATCTCCCAACCGGGGGTGTTGTCTCCGATGCGGATCGAGTGATCGTAGATCGTGCGGAAGATCGTCAGGTCGCGTTCGCTGGCGAGTTCGACCAAGCTCATGGCCTTCGGGCTGTTCCGCTTCACGTCGTCGGGCGTGAAAGACATCGCCGCGTAGTCCCGGTTGAGCAAATCGTCGGGCAGTTCGTGGGCGTACGGGGAGTTGCCGACGCCCATCCGGAAGCGTGTCAGGAAACCCCGCGTGCTGCCGCCTCGCGTGACGAACAGGGCGACCTGCTTGTAACGGTGGTCGATGCCCGCGAATACCTTCTTCTCGTTCTGGAAGGCGTACAGGAAGTCGATCCGCCCCTTCGTGAGCAACGTTTCCCGCAAGTCCTTCGTTCCGAAGTCAGAGTAAATGCCGGTTGGCAGGATCACCCCGAGCCGCCCGCCGGATCGCAGGAGGTGCCAGAACACTTCCGCGAACATCTTGTACGAGTTGAGGTCGGCACTCCCCTGGAGATGAAACGGGTGGGCCGGGTCCGCGAACCCGACGTTTTGCTGGCGGTGCTTCTCCCACGCGGCCTTCAGACTCTTCTCCTCCCCGCCACGAGCCAGAGTGACGTTGAACGGCTCGGCCACCTTCCCGGCCCAGTTAGATAGCCCCTTGAACCGGGCGTTATAGTCGTCCCACTGATCCTGCAGGCGAGGTATCGTGTCGAACAGTTCCTTCTGCCGCCGGAGGGCGGCCTGCTTGTCATAGGTGCGGTAGAGCGGGTCGAACTCGGTGAAGAACTCCTGCGAGTTCGGCTTCATCACGTCCCACGGCGGGTTGCCGAGCAGGGCGTCGAACCCCCGGCGGTCCTTGGTGAACACGTCCGAGAACTCAACCTCCCAGTGGAAGAACTTCATCTCGGCCGCGACGCGCCGGGTGATCGCGGCCTTGTCCACGTCCTCGCCGAGGAAATACATCGGCAGCGGAACGTGCTTGAACCTCTCCTCGTCGGTCGGCCAGAACCAGACGGCACACCACTCGTCCATCGCTGCTTTGAGTCGGCGCACCGGCTCGCTGTTTTCGACGTGGTCGCGGTAGTACGCCTCGCGTTCGTCGGGATCCTGAACGGGCAACTCGTGGAGTTTCTCGTAGTCGGCGCGGGCCGCGGTGATGACCTTCTCGGTTTCCAACTGATGGTAGTTGAACAGGGTCGGCGTCTTGTTGGTTTCGTTCCTGATGTCGTTGAGTACGTCTCGCATCTCCTTCTTGACCACGCCGTCGCCCGAGCGGCGGTTGCCGACCTTCGGTCCCTTCAGTAACGTCTCGATCCGCTGGGTGCGAGGACCGTCCTTTCCATCGCCGCCCTCGCGCTCCCAGGCGCACAGCGGGTAGTCCGGCACCCGGTCGAGCCAGCAGCCGACCAGGGCATTGCCGACCTTCACCTTGTGGTTGAGGAACGAGAACGGGAGTTCGGGGTCGAGCGTCTCGACCCAGAGCGATACACGGGCGAACTCCACCGCCAGCGGGTTGATGTCCACACCGTAGATGCACCGCTCCACGACGTGCCGCCGCAGCAGGGCCTTCACCCGGTCGGCAAACGTCTCCCCTCGCTGCGGGTCGTCCGGCGAGAACGGGACCAGTTCCTCGTCCACCTTCCCCTCGCGAGCCCGACCGTGGGGGAGCGTGAGCTTCTTCGCCTCAGCCGGATCATCCAGCTTTTTGTGGAAGCAGAGCGAGCGGTACAGGGCGTCGGTCAGGTAGTGGAGGGCCGCGACGAGGAACGACGCCGACCCGCACGCCGGGTCGCAGACCTTCAGACCGAGGATCACCTCGGGCATCTTCGGTGTGAGGGTGCCGTCCTCCGCCTTGTCGTAACAGAGCGGCTCCAGTGTTCGGTGGGCGGTCGGGACAGCCAGTTGTGGCCGGGTGTAGAATGTCCCGGTTCCCTTGCGGGTGTTCCCGGCCCGGACGAGGTAGAACTCGCCGGTGGCGACCACTCGCTTGATGAGCTTGTCGGCTACTTCACCGATCCGGGCCTGATACTCGGTGTCGGTTTCCCGCTTCCCCTGCTTCGTCACCAGTCCGGCCAGCACGACTGCCTCACTGGCCCACTGCTTCGCCGCCGTGACCGCGTCGAGGTAATCGCCGCCGTGAACTCCCTCTGGTTCGCTCGCCGTCTCGACCTCCACCTCGGCCGGGGCCTCGTCGCTGTCGGCCTCATCGTCGGCCGGTTCCTGATCGTCGACTTCTTCCTCGGCCTCCTCATCACCTTTTCCATCGGCGGTGACCTTCTCCTTTTTCAGGGTGGTCAACAGGTCTTTCAGTCCCTTTTTGTCATTCGCCAGCATGTCCGTGAGGCGGGACAACGGCAGCACAGGTTCACGGCCAAGGTTGAGGAACACCTGCGGGCCGGTCTGCTGGTCCGTCCGCTTCAGCCGGTAGTCGAGCAGGCCCTCGTAGATCAGCCCGATAAACTCGGTGCGGAGGTCGGTGTAGTCCACCGGTCCCTCCACGAACGTCCTCGCCTTTCCCCGAATCACCGGCAGCGGCCCCCGGAGCAGCTTGCGGAGGACGGCAAACACGGTGGCGTCGGACACCGACACGCCGTGTTCCAGAACGTGCAGGGCACGGACCACGGCGTCGGACGAGTCGACCTTGCCAGGCCGGAACAATGCTCCGCCGTAGGCCCGAAGCGGGAAGTGACCGTGCCCCGACCCGCCGTGAATCAGCCGGAACAGGGCCATCAGCCGGGGCCATGTCGTTGGCTCTCGGTTCGTGAGTGTGACGGTTCCGCCCTCGACGCGCACGGCTTCTTCCAACATCTCATAAAGCGTTCGCACCCCGTAGGACGCGGCGTACACCGGGTCATTAACCGGCAGCAGTTGGCGGGACTCAGCGAAGAGGCATACGACCAGCCGCATGACCACCCGGACGGTCGCCTGGAGCAGGGCTTCATGGGCCTCGGTATCTGTCAGTGGGCGAGCTGACTTCGTGGCGAAGAGCGGGGCGAACAAGCTCTCGGAGGTGCGGTTGGCAGCGGATACCTCGTCCAAAAGAAGCTCGACTGCCTGGCGGACGTTCTCGCGGAGAACGCTCGACAGGTCCGCCTGTCGCTTCCTGGAGTCCTCGACTGCCTCCAGCAGTCCGGACACGCCATCCCGAACCGGCTTCAGACTGTCCGGGGACAGGAGCAGCCGCAAGCCGGCGAGTTCCTCGCTGCCATCACAGTCATCGAACCAGCGCTCGGCCTCCCATTCGCACCACGACTCAAAGTCCAGTCCAGCGTAGACGAGCCGGAACTGTCGACCGTTGGTCAACAATCCGAGTCGGTGACCGGTCCCGCGGAGGAGTTCCAGAAAGCGGGCATAGGCAGTGCGGCCCCGTCCCCGCCCGACCTGCGGGGACGTATCGACCGACACCAGCAGAGCCGGGGTCATACTCTCGGCGTCCGTGAACACCACCCGGTGCGGCCGGAGCGTCTCGGTGCGGGTGCCAATGCGGACGGTCGTGGTCAGCTTCGCCGGAATGTCGTTCTGCTTCGCGAGTCGCCCCTGTTTGTGACCGAGGTAGCCCTCCAGCAGAGCGTCAACCCAGGCGAGCGTCTCCCTCTCCGTGGCAGCCACGTCCGGAACGATGTGGAACCGTGCGGCGGCGTCCCGCAGTTTGTTGGTGGCGGCGAACGGGGCGGGGACCGGAGCGTCCGGGTAACGCTCCAACATGACCACCGGGGACAGCAGCAGCCCCTGGTGCCGCAACCGCGACCACCAGCCGTGGGAATCGTTGGTCGTCACGGGCGGACATCCTCCGGGGTGGCCGGGACGAGATAGACGAGGGCCAGCGGCAGCACCCGAACCTCGCGGAGAGCGTATCGCCGGGGGAGTGTGACCTTCAACCGCCGGTCCCGCTCGCGTTCCAGAATGTGGCGGGTCCGCTCCACGTCCTGCCGTAGCGTGTTCATCTGATCCTTGATCTCGCGCAGTCGCTCCTGGCTGTCGATGTTGACCTCCTCGAACAGGCTCGGCTGAGCCGCCTCGGCTTGCTGCCGGACGAGTTCGCGGGCCAGCCTGTCGAGTTCCTTCTCCCGGCTGCGGTCCTGAAGCTCCTTGAGTCGATACTTGTACCCCTCGCGGGTAGCTTCAACGTCTCGCTCGCGGGCGGCGTTCGCCCACTCCTGAAGGATGGTCTTGAGCGCTCCCTCCCGCTCGCGGAGGTGATGCTCCAGTTCGCCCCGGTGCTTGAACCACCGCACCCGGAAGGTGCGGACCCAGTCGTCCCGCCGGGTCGGAGAATGGATCGAGAGGTAGTCGGCCCGAGTCACGTCGCGGGCGAACGACTCCTCGACCGGGACCAGCTTGTCGCCCTCAACCCGGAAAACTGCCGTCAGCACCTCGTCGTGGAGTGGTTCGCGGAGTTCATTCACTGCCGTCACGGTGTGGTAGAAGACGAGTAGGGCCTCGAACCCGGTCTTCGGCAACGCCGCAACCGACCAGCGGTAGACCGGGTCGTGGGCGGTCGGGTCGTGCAGTTGGCGGGTCAAGGTGGACATTGCCTGCCGCATCACCGGGTGGCCGAGCCGCATCAGCACCTGATACTTCTTCAGCCGCATCACCTCCCGACCGCTCACCTCCTCGGTCACTCGGCGGGCGTCGAACACAAGCTCCATCCGGTCACCGGTCAGTACCTTCTTCGGCTGGTTGGTCGTCAGGTCCGCTGCCTTCTTGTTACCCCCCACTGTCAACGTTTGTCGCGCCAGTCCCTCCCACCGGGGCGGTGGCTTGAGTCGATAGAAGCCGGGCCGGCCGGCGATCTCTTCCAGCGACCCCTGGCCCTCGACGGCGACCGCCGCCCGCATCAGGTCGATCAGAGCGTCAGAGGAGATGCCGAGCCGGGCTTCGGTCCCCTCTAGCAGTTCGCTAGCCCGGCGAGACGTGTCCGCAATCTCGTCGCCCCCGGACTGGCCCAGTTCCAGCCGCTCGGAGCTGGCGGCGAGTTGTCGGTCCACCACCTGCCCCACTTGTTGGACCGGAGTCGCTTGCCCCTGGAAGTGCCGCTGGATCGCAGCATCGAAGATGCGTTCGACGCTGCCGAGGTCTTGCCTGACCTGTTCCACTTTCTGGGCAACGTGGAACAGGAACTCCATGTCCTCGTCCTCGTCCGACCGAAAGTAGTGAACGTACACATCGCGGACCTGGCCGTGGCGGGACACCCGCCCATTCCGCTGTTGGAGCCGACTCGGAGACCACGGGATGTCGAAGTGGAGGACGTACCGGCAGGACTCCTGCATGTTGATGCCTTCCGATGCCGCGTCGGTCGCCAGGAGAAGTCGGACGGGGGCAGCAGGGTCTTCAAACTCCCCCTTCACGGCCTCAAACTCGTCGGCGGACATGCCACCGTAGAGTAGCCGCAGGGTGTTCTTGTCGAACCCTGCCTGGAGAAGCCGCTGCTCCAGGTACCACAACGTCTCCTTGTACTCGGTGAACACGATCAGCCGCTCGTCGTCCCGGAGTCGGTTATCGCGGAACAGGTTCTTCTGGACCCAGGCGACCAGAGCGTCCGTCTTCGCGTCCGACCGGCGGGCGAGGTCGGCCAGCTTGCCGGCATTTTCGATCACCTTGCGGCCGTATCCCAGCCTCTCCAAAGCGGCATTGACTCGCTCCCGCGAGCGGTCGAGGCCCCGGCCGCTGGTCCGCAGCCACGCTCCCGAGTACCGGGCCGTGTCCTCCTCCAGGGTGGACCGCTCGTCGTCGCTGCGAACCTGATCCTCGGCTCGCTCGGCCGAGACGCACGCCATGTCGAAGAGCGTCTGGGTATCCTCCGGCGCGTCCTCCTCGATGTGCCGCCACCACGTCCGGGCGAATGCGAACGGGCAGGACAAGAGCCGCTTGGTGAGCAGGGCGTAAACGAACTGGCCGAGCCACCGCTCCTGGGCACCGGCCCGGTCGAGCACGGCCTGACCCTGGCGGCGATACTCCCGGACAGCCGCGTACAATTCGACCTCCGGCGGGGACAGCTTCACCGGCAGTGCAACCGGCTCCTTCTGGTCCGCGAAGGGCGGCTTGAGGGAATGGCGATTGATGTCGTCCTTCAGCCGCCGAACCCGGACCTCGCGGAGAGACTGGCGGTCTTGCTCGTCCATCTCGGCCGTCATCTGGAACCGGATCGGGTCAAGAAGTTCCAGCAGCCCGGTGAAGGACACCGTGCGGCCGTTGTGCGGGGTGGCCGAGCAGAACAGGCGGTGTTCAAACAGGAAACGGATTTCGCGAAGCATCCGGGTCCGCTGGCTGGCCCGGTTGCCCCCTTGAGGGGCGAAGTGGTGCGCCTCATCCACGATCAGCAGGTCCCACGCGGCGTGAGCCGACGCGGAGCGTGGGTCGGCCTCGGCATCTGCCCCGGCTCCGGATGCTTGCAAAAACTGCTGAAGCACATCGGGCTGGCGCAGGTAGTCCATCGACGCGATAATCCGCGGGAACGCCTTCCACGGATTCGTGTCGATCCCCATCCTCCGGCGGAGTTGGAACGTGCTGTCGGCGTCAATCACCTGGAAGTCGAGGGAGAACTTCCGGCGCAGCTCGGACTGCCATTGGCGGGATAGCATGGCCGGACAGACAACGAGAATGCGGCGTATCCGCCGCCGGAGCAAGAGTTCCTCAAGGACCAGTCCGGCCTGGATGGTCTTGCCGAGGCCGACGCCGTCCGCCAGGAGCAGGCTGACGCGGGGCATCTGGAGTGATCGCAGGACTGGCTCTATCTGGTACGGATGGACCTGCACTGCCGAGTTCCAAACCCCGAGAAGCGGTTCCTCTTCGATGGTGTTGGTGGCGCGGAGGCGGTTCAGGCGGGTCCAGCGGTGGGCGTTGACAAACGCCCGGAGAGTAGCCGGGCTGTCGGGCCGGTTGGCGTCCACGGCCGGAAGGGAGGTCGCCCCGAGGACGCGGGCGGTCGCCTCGGCCTCCCAGAGGAGTTGGTCGACGACGGGGAACACACAGTCATCAAGGTACTCGACCTCGACCAGGTGCAGCCGGCCCTCGGTGCGACTCTCGTAGGGATCGACGGTCCGGACGGTGGCGAGGCGGTTCCGCACGCGGACGGCCTGGCCGACTTCTGGGATGGGAGACGAAACTGTCATTCCAACCATTTGCGGATTAGAAGATATTATATGTCAGGTGACAATGTGCAGACAACTTACCCCCAACAAACTACCACTACGACCTGTTGACGGCGATGATGAAGGGCAACTTCCGGCGAACACGTCACCCATCAACTGGCCGCATAGGTATGGTTTTGCCAGGTCAATTTCTCGACAGGTGGTATGTTGGAGTATCCTCGGAGTGTCAGACCGTGCAGACAGAATGCTGCGGGGGCTCCTCGATCCCAGCTCGACGCATCCCAAAGCGGGGCATTCGCTCGCATGTAGTACACGGAATCGCATGGCACTCGAAGACCGCAACGGACGGATTTACTACTACCGCTCCCACCGAATCGGAAAGCGGGTGCGGAAGGAGTACGTTGCAGCCGGGGAAGGTGCAATGCTCATCGCGGAACTTGAAGCCATCGAACGCGACCAAAAGAACATTACCGCGATGCAACTCACCGAAACTCGGCAGATGGCACGCGAGGTATTTGCCATAGCCGCGGAGTTTGACCGGTTGGCCGACCAGGTGTTCCGCGTCGTGATGCAACTGACCGGCCACACACTGCACAAACGATGCGAGTGGCGACGCAAACGGAGAGTTAAGCCGATGCTGAATCTCAACGATCTTCTTCTCGCCTCGCGCAAGGCACAACAGGCGCTCGTCGTTCCAGTGTCGCCCGATCCAGAGGTACAGCGGATACTCGACCAAGCTGCTGAGGGGGATACGTCAGTTCTTCCAGCGGTGAAGAAGTTGCTCACTGATCGCAAACAGTTTGGTAACTTCGGCTCGGTTGCGGCCTGGGCGCAGTCACGATTGGTTCGAGTCGCAGCGGGTAACAACCTTGTTCTCACCGAAGCGTTGAACAAACGTCTTGCCGAACACGTCGAGACATTGCTCGCGGACTGCGGGCCGAACCCAACACTTCTTGAGAAGATGGCCGCAACACGAGTTGCGCATAACTGGCTCACCGTTCACATCCTCGAAGTAAAGTGGGAACAATTTGACGCCGAAAGCAAACAGGCAGAAGCCATCGACAAGCAACTGTGTCGTGTCGAGCGACGGTTGCATGCAGCAATCAAATCGTTCGCAACGTTACGCCGACTGCGGAAGCCGATGGTGATTGCTCAGTTGAACATCGCCAACGGTTCGACGGTGAAGACTTTACCCACCGGCTGATGCGGCCAAGCATAAGTCGCTCCTTGAGGGGCAGAATCCCACAGTATACACTCGTCCTGATGGGAGCCGCCCGTCTGATCTGCGGGCGGCATGAAGTGGCCGGTCGGTAGCGGTGCCGCACTCTCGCCGGTGCCGACCGGCCACCCATCAGCAAGAGTGCCAACCATGTCCTCCACATCAAGTGGTGATACACCACTTCGTCGTCTCATCGTCCGCCGTCAAGCCGAGCAGGAGAGGGACGCCGCCGCTGACGTTATTGGCGCGGAGTGTGAACAACTCTGGCGATCTCTTCTCGTCGCTCCGGTGACTGAATTTGTTCCGTATTGGACGGATGTATGGGTCCGTCTCGCTGCGCATCTCCGCAGCGGCAACCACGCACAAGCCGCAGACGAATTGATTCAACTCAACGTCCTGCTCAAAGAACTTCAGCGAACGTGTGAATCGTGGCGGATCGCTCGTGATCGTTGGTTCCGCGAGAAGGCCGAGCCCTGGCACCAACGCTACCCCAACAGAGGCGGTTTTAGTCGGCTCCATCCCTACCATGAACCGGATTGGCTATTCTTCTGGATTCGCGATCCGTGTCGGTTGAATATGGCCGAAGACCAGAAAGAAGTCGGCCCGAGCACTATCTCCGCTCGTGTCGCGAGCTGGCTGGAGAGAAATACCATCGGACAGGCGGGAGCAGGCCACGAAGCGATTTACCTGCTTGGCCTCTTGGGTTCTGAAGATGCCGACGCTGACCGCCAAGCTCGACGAATTGAGTTTGAACAGTGTGTTGCCAACTTGTCGGATCGGGAGCGACTTGCGGATGTGTGTTTGATTCTTGCCGCGGTGGTTCTTCCCTCCCCGGAGATTGTTCAGCGATTCTTCGACGGCCACCCCACGGAAGAGGCAATCCGGCTCGCGGAGTGGATCGTTCGAGTCAGTGAAGCCGAAGTCGGCAAAGGGTTGCTCGCGATTTTTCAACAATGTTGCCCGGCACCCAATCCGCCGCAGATCCCCACAAGTACGTTGATCGCACAACCTGCTGATGCCCCGAGCCTGCCCCACCCCGTGAGCGCATCGCCAGAACCCACGGACACCTCGCCTTACTCAGCTCCGACTCCGACCGGCAAAAGTCCTAAACGCAGCACACAGCGCGGTGAAGGGCGGGACAAACTCATTGCCGCTCTAACCAAGCACCACGAGTACGCCGACGGTGGCTGTTTGAATTTAGAACCTATCGGCAACAACGAACTCGCCCGGCAAGCGCGTGTCTCGACATCGACCGCGTGGGCGTTCTTTGATGATGCGTTCAATGGCCACTCGAACTACAAGACGGCTTGCAAAGATCCGCCATCGCTTGTGGCCGCACTCAAACTGTTAAATGGTGAGTTCGCTCCCCACCATCTGTTCGGCACCGAGCCACCCGGCGAAGAAGACCGGCACGAGGAATAGGCATCGCTCAGCCTCCAATCCCGTCTACCGTGCAGGAATCTCCCGACCAGTGGTATGATGGATTATCTCCCGGGTGGCAGACCGTGGCACACAGAATGAATGCCTAGCGGCCAAACCCACAGCCATGAGCCAAGCCAGAAACAAAACCCTGGAACCGTTACCCAAGACGCTGCCCGGTGTCGTCTGCGCCCAGTGGGTGCGCTGCGGCAAACCCACCTGCCACTGCGCCCGCGGGCAAGGCCATCTCGCCTACTACCGCTTCTGGCGGGAGGGTGGACGGCTGCGCAAGTGTTACGTCCGACGCGTCGACTTGGCGGTGGTTCGGGCAGCCTGCGCGGCTCGCCAGCGGGAACACCGAGAACTTTCGGAAGCGTGGCAACAGTGGCGGCAACTGGTGGCCGTCGTGAGGGAGGTGTCGTCATGACTGAAGTAGCAACCGCGCCCGCGGCCCCGAGCGAAGCCGGCGTGCTGGCCGGGGAACTGGCCAATTCGTTCGGCCGGATGGTGCTGGCCTATGAACAGCACTTTTCCCTGTCGCGGGAGGACTCGCTTCAAAGCGCCACCAAACCGCCGCCAGACGATGGCCAGCATGTGCTGAATGGGCCACCCGATCAGGTCAGTTGGTGGGGTCTGCACCAGATTGCCCGCACCGACCCCGACCGCTCGGCCGCCCGCTGGGAGGAGATCAAACGGGCCGCACTGGATGAACTCCGAACCGGCCACCGAGCAGCCAAAGCCACCGAGGTGTACGACAACAGCGCTTGGCAGCGGGCGCAGTTCCTGGCGCTCCGGGAGGAACTGTCGGCCGACTGGCAGCCGCGCAACGGCATCGAGCGGCAGCTACTGGACACAATGGCCATGGCGCAGGCGGGCTACCTGCTCTGGTTTCATCGGCTGACCGTGTACACCAGTCTGGATAGCTGCACCAACGACCAGCGGATCAAGAACGAGGCGAGATGGCAGCCCCTGCGACAGAGTGACGCCGACGCTATCGAGCAAGCCGCCGCCATGCTGGACCGGTTCAACCGGATCTTTCTGCGGACCCTCCGGGCCCTGTGCGACATGCGCCGGCACAGTGCGCCCCTCATCGTCCAGAACGGCGGGCAGATGAACGTGGCACAGCAACAGGTGAACCTGAATACAGCGACATCCGAGGGAGTAGTATAATATCTGAACCGGGAAGACCGCCGGCCAGCGGTCAAGCGGTTGGGGTCGGAACAGGGGTTATTCGCCTTTCACCTGCCCGACCCCAACTGACCCGTGAACGAAAGGCGAACCGATGGCGGACCCGTCTCTGACGGCCGGTCTGTTAGACCGTGCCGGTCATGTCTTTTCCCTGGCGTCTCAACTCGGTCAAATGTTTCGGGATGCCCAGCTCGGTCGGCGTTCGCAACCGAACTCCTTCGAACTCGACAGTCATGGGCAGACGTTCGAACAATTTACTGCCGCAGTGCTGGAACTCCGCGAAGTGATCGAACGCACGCCGGAGGGTTCTGTGCCCGTGGTCGATGCACTGCGGGAGGCGGCCCTCGTCGCCCGTCAGATCCGCGAGGCGATGAAAAGAAGTAAGGCGTACGCGCTTTATTTGGACTTCTTTCCCCATTTGAATTCGGTCGCCGCGGCCGGGTGGAATGCGCTCGCTGCGATGAGGAAGGCCCAGCGCTCGGAAGACCCGTTCGCGTTCCTCGACCAACTGGCCGCAGGCGCGGGCGACACAACAGGGATCGACACGACGCCGACGGTTCCCAAACCCCCGGAGGCACTCATCGAAGCAGCATCGCGAGCTATTCCGGGCGTTCTCGCAAACATCCCGCCCGATCGCGCCGGGACGATAGGACTTCTTGCCGCGCACTTGGCGAAACAACTCCAAGATGCGAAGCATTCACTCGCCGCAGCGCACTGGGCTATTCACGAAACCGTGCGAGTCGGCAGGCTGCGTGCCGGGCTGGTCGAAGTGGAGTTGCCCGGCATTGGCGTTCCCAACCTGGGTTGGGGTGGTCCGGCGCACCACTGGCACGGCGGCGGGCGAGGAACGAAAGCCATCCCAAAGGGGAAGCCGGCTCCGTTCGATTGCTTCAAGGTGATCGCAACGGACGCACTCTGGGCGTGGTGGCGCGCTCTCGACGCGGTGGAACCGTCGGAGACGCCAACAGACGAATCCGGCGAGCGGGTTGAACCCGTCCGGGCACATACGCCTACGGAGGTAACCTCAAACCACACCAAGCGCAGCACGGAGCGAGGTGAAGGCCGGGCGAAACTCATCGCGTCGCTAACCAAACACCATCAGTACGCCGCTGGGGGCGCGCTGAATCAGAATCCCATCGGCAATAACGAACTGGCGCGGTTGGCGGGCGTCTCGGAATCCACCGCTTCCGCATTCTTCAACAGCGCGTTCAAAGGACACATGAAGTATCGGGCCATCTGCCGGGACGTTTCCAAGCTGGCGGCCACGCTGAAGCTGCTGAACAACGAGTTCGCGCCTCACGCTCTCTTCGGAAAGACGCCCAACGAAGACGACCGCGACGAAGAGTAGAAGTTCGGTGTTCGATCGTTCGGCACCGGATGCCGAACACTTGGGAAAAATACTTCTCTGCGCGACTCCCTGATTTTCCAGGCCTTTCGTTGCGACGAGCTGACTGTTCGGCACAAATCAACCGAACACTGCGCCAACGGGTATGCGAGCCGTACTTCGCGACTCGCGATCCGTTGGAGCGGTAATGATGACGACCGACAACACTTCTCCTTCTTTGGCCCTTCGCCCGCGAGAAGCTGCGAAGGCACTGAACATCTCCCCGCGGCTGTTGTGGCAACTCACGAAAGATCAGGTTATTCCCTGCGTTCGGGTTGGGGCGGGTAAGCGGAAGTCCGTGCTCTATCCCGTGGCTGTTCTCGAAACCTGGCTGAAGCAGCAAACAGAAGTGGCGAAGGGGGTGGGTGAACAATGACCCCCGTTGAATTGCTGCTATCGAAACTCGCAGGTGTGAAACGGGGCGGAAAAGGATGGTCCGCACGCTGCCCAGCGCACGAAGATCGCAGAGCGAGTCTGAGTATTTCTGAGGGTGAAGACGGCCGAGCGTTGGTGAAGTGCCACGCCGGTTGTTCCGCCGAAACCATCTGCGGTGCCGTTGGGCTTTCGCTCCGCGACTTGATGCCGGAAAAGCAGGAAGCGAATCCAACATTTGCCCACCCGCACCAAAATGGCAAGACGAGCGAGAATACATTCACCACAGCATCCGCGGCTGTGCAAGCGCTGGAAAAGAAACTCGGCAAGCACAGTGCGCATTGGACGTACACCGACGCGGCCGGGACCCCTATCGGTTTGGTGGTACGGTGGAACACCGCGAACGGAAAGGAAATCCGTCCCGTCTTCAAGCATGCCGAAGGGTGGCGAATCGGCGCGATGTCCGATCCTCGCCCGCTGTACCGGTTGCCTGAATTGGCGAAGGCCAATCGCGTTCTCGTTGTTGAAGGCGAGAAGTGCGCGGATGCGGCCCGCTCGCTGGGCTTCACAGCGACGACATCCGCCGGCGGGTCACAAGCGGCGAGCAAAACCGACTGGTCACCACTTGCGGGGAAGGAAGTCTGGATTCTGCCGGATAATGACGTGCCCGGTCGGAAGTACGCGGACGAAGTAACCGCTCGACTCGCGAAGCTGACGCCGACTCCGAAAGTGAAGATCGTTAAACTTCCTGATCTGCCTGACCACGGCGACATCGTAGATTGGATCGCAGCCCACGGCGATGGGACAGATCCGGCGGAATTACGTCAGCAAGTGGAAGCCATTGCTAACGTCGCCCCGATCGAGACCACCGAGCGGACGAGTGATGAGTTAGAACGCTTTCAACCGTTTCCAGTGGACTCACTTCCGCAACCTATCCGTGGGTTTGTCTCGGCGGGTGCGAAAGCCATTGGCTGCGATCCGTCTTACCTGGCGCTGCCGTTGTTGGTCGCGTTGGCGTCTGCAATCGGGAACACCCGACGCCTGGAACTGAAACGCGGTTGGTCCGCGCCGGCGATTCTGTGGGGAGCGATTGTCGGTGAAAGTGGTACGTCGAAAACGCCCGCCTTCAAGTTGGTGATGCGGCCGATTCGAGAGCGGCAACGGAAGGCCTTCGACCGCCATACCAAAGCAATGGAGCAACACGAAGCGGATTACGCGCGGTGGGAAAAGGAAATGACCGCATGGAAGCGAGATCAGAACACGGACGACGCCCCACCCGCGAAGCCGGACCCGCCCCAGGCCGAACGCTTCATGGTGTCAGATACGACAGTAGAAGCTCTGGCCCCGATCCTCCTCGCGAACCCGCGTGGGTTGCTGTTGGCCCGCGACGAGCTGGCCGGGTGGATTGGGTCGTTTGATCGCTACGCCGGGAAGGGTAAGGCCGGCGCGGACTCGGCGAACTGGCTATCCATGTTCAATGCAGAGAATATCACCGTTGATCGCAAGACTGGCTTCCCGCGAACAATACACGTTCCACACGCGGCGATATGCGTGACCGGTGGGATTCAACCCGGCATCCTTCAACGCGCTCTCGGGACGGAACACCGGGAATCAGGCTTGGCTGCCCGGTTGCTGCTTACTTGCCCACCTCGCAAGCCGAAGCGCTGGACCGAGGCAGACATCGACCCGAAAGCGGAAGCGGAACTCGCCCAACTTGTGAATCGCCTATTCGAACTGCAACCGACTCAGGGTGAGGACGGGGAACCACTGGCTGTCCTGGTTCGGCTGAACCCAGAAGCGAAAGCGATTTGGACCGCGTATTACAACGCTCACGCCGAAGAACAAGCGGACCTTACCGGCGATTTGTCCGCGGCATGGTCGAAGCTCGAAGAGTACGCGGCCCGGCTGGCGCTGGTTGTCCATTGCACCCGCTGGGCGGCACACGATTCAACCTTAACAGACCTTAACATTTTGGACGCCGAGAGCATGAACGCGGGTATCTCCCTTGCGACCTGGTTCAAGGGCGAAGCTCGACGGGTTTACGCCCAACTTGGCGAATCCGATACCGAACGCGACCAGCGCCGGCTGTTGGAATGGATTGAAGGCAAAGGCGGTTCGGTGACTGCACGTCAGGTGCAACAGGGTTGTCGGTGGCTGAAGGAACCCGGCGCAGCGGAAGCAGCACTCCTCGAACTTGCCAAGCACGGAAGGGGACAATGGCGTGAACTTCCACCAACCGCGAAGGGTGAGCGGCCCTCGCGCGGGTTCGTTCTGTCTACGCCGTCTACGGTCTACGAAACCCAAACAACTGACATTGCGCGAGAGGGTTCCGTAGACGTAGACAGTGTAGACACCGAAACACCCCCACCCAACGAGCCCGAACTGTTTCCCTACGGCTTCAACAACCCCGATGACCCGGATGGCGAGCGGTTGTTCCCCGTCCATCGCGGCTTGCCAGATTGAACCTTTAACCCACAAGGAACCTTTCCGATGGCATCAGTAGTAGACGACCCGAACGGCCGACGACGAATTCTGTTCATGGCCCCAGATGAGAAGCGGAAGACGATCCGGCTCGGCAAGATCGACCGGCGCACGGCGGAGGGCATCGCCCGGCACGTCGAAGTCCTGCTCGCGGCGAAGATCGGCGGGCAACCGGTGGCGCGGGAAACCGCCGTCTGGCTCACGAGCATCGGGGCGAAGTTGAAAGAGAAACTCGCGGCCGTGGGCTTAATCGAAGTGGAAAGGACACTCACGTTCGGGGAGTTCCTCGCGGAATGGATCGCGGGCAAGAAAGCCAGCGGATTCAAACCCGCGTCGCTGATTGCGTGGGAGCAGACCACCGACGAACTGACGGAACTCCTCGGCTCGCGAAAGATCGTTGATTTGACGCACGCCGATGGCGAAGCCTACCGGTCGGCCATGCAATCACGCAACCTGCGGTCAACGACCATTCACAAGCGATTGGGACACGCGCGGCAAATGCTCGAAGATGCCGTGCGACTCGGTCGCATCACTGCGAATCCGTGGCGACACGTCCGGCAACGAATGGGTGACGTGGCCGAGCGTCGGGCTTACGTGCCTGTCGCAGACGTGGAGCGCGTTCTCGAACACTGCCCGAACGTCTGGTGGAAGTTGCTCGTCGCTCTGGCTCGATTTGGCGGGTTGCGAATTCCATCGGAAGCGTTTTCGCTGACGTGGGGTGATATTGATTGGGAACGCGAGCGGTTGAGTGTGCCCAGCCCAAAGACGGAACACCTTGGCAAATCTCACCGCGTGATCCCGCTGTTCCCGCTTCTTCGTCCGCACCTCGAAGTGGCGTTTGAGCATGCGGAAGAGGGGAGCGAATACATCATTCCCGAAGAGTACCGGAAACGGGCACGTGGGGAACGCGGTTGGGGTGGAGCGAACTTCCGGACACAGTTCGAGAAAATCATTCGTCGGGCCGGGGTTGAGCCGTGGTCGCGAGTCTGGCACTCACTCCGGGCGTCGTGCGAATCGGATCTCGCGCAGAGTTTCCCACTGGCGACCGTAACGAAGTGGCTGGGCAATACGCCATCGGTTGCGATGCGTCACTACGTTGACGCGACCGAATCGGCATTCGAGAAGGGCAAGCAGTGGACGCCGGCTGCACCCGAAAAAAGCGGCGCAAAATCCGGCGCACTTGAGGCGCAAAAAGCAGCGCAGCGGGTACACGCCGGGAATCGTCGCGAATCGCACGCCAGCGACGAAAACGCTACGAATCATGGGGTTTGTGCGACTTCCAACGATTCGCCGCAAAACTCCGCGATATACTGCACAAATGTTCAGCGGGAGTGTATCGGAATCGAACCGACAGCGAGCGTTGTTCACACCCGCCACAAGTTTTGAAGACCTGGGCCAACACCAGTTGTGCTAACACTCCCAAGCGGGTGGGCGTCATAGTCGTGCGACACGCGAAATAACACCCACAATACGTCACACCTTAACGGTATCAGCGCACCGCGACAAGGTCCGCCTTCATGGTCTGTCCCCTCTTCTGACGGTAACTCTCATGTCACGATACTCGTAATACACTCCCATTTCACGGACAACGCCAATTCGCGCCAAAAGCACAATTTCGAGGCTAATCCTCAACTATTGAGTCCTCGCCAACTCTCCCCTCCGAATCCGGGGGTTTCCGTCTTGCGGGTTGGGCGAGGAGAGGTACTCATGGAGTGGATTGTCGGCCACTCGCTCGCCCGTGATGTTCAACTTCACACACCATCTCCATCGGGCGGGGAACTCTGTCGAGCCGTCTTATGGCCACCCGGCATGAACACACTGGCTCCTCGTTGCCGGATTTCCGCCTGTTGTTCGAGTCTGCGCCGGGCCTGGTGGTCGCCCTCACCCCCGACTTCACAATAACCGCCGTCAGTAATGCGTTCCTCCGGGCAACGATAACCGCTCGCGAAGAGATCGTTGGACGCAACTTCTTCGATGCCTTCCCACACCATCCCGCGGAGCAGGATCTCCGTGCTTCGCTGACTCGCATTCTTCGGACCGGCGTTCCCGACCCGCCGATCCTTCAAAAATATGATCTCGGCCAAATTACCGGGCAAGAGAAACCGGAAGAAGAGCGGTACTGGCAAGTCACCAATTCCCCACTTCTCGGCCCCGCTGGCGAGGTGGCGTTTCTTGTTCACCAACTCGAGGATGCGACCGAGTTCGTTCTCCTCCAGCAGGCAAACGAGGCGCTCCGCATGTCAGAGGCCGAACACGAGCGCACTGAGCGGGAGTTGCAGCGGAAGCGAGAGAAACTCCGGGTGACGCTGGAGAGCATGGGCGACGGCGTCATCGTCACCGATGCCGACGGCTGCGTCACACTGCTCAACCCAGTGGCGGAAACACTCACCGGTTGGTCGTTGGAGGAAGCGATCGAAGCGTCGCTCGCGGACGTTTTCCACATTGTCAACGTGCATAGCCGCGAACGAGTCGAGAACCCTGTCGCGCGCGTTCTCGCTACCGGGATGATCGTTGGGCTGGCCAACCACACACTTCTCATCTCACGCGACGGCACCGAACGACCGATCGACGATAGCGCTGCACCCATCCGCGACGCCGAAGGAAATATTCTCGGCGTCGTGCTCATCTTCCGTGACGTGACCGAACGATACGAGGCGGAAGAAGCGATTCAGCGCGAACGAACTTTGCTCCGCACTCTCATCGATGCTCTGCCCGATGCGATCTGGACCAAGGATGCCGACGCGCGATTCGTCATCAGCAATGCAGCCCACGTTGCCCTCGTACGAGCGATCGATGAGGCCGCTGTCGCGGGGAAAACGGGATTCGATTTTCACCCGCTTGAGCGTGCTCGGGAGTATCACGACGATGATCTGCGCGTCCTTCAGTACGGTGAAACTATCTTCAACAAGGAAGAACTGGTTCACGCACCCGATGGCCGCGATCGATGGCATCTGGTCATCAAGGCCCCGTTGAAGGATCGCGAGGGGCGAGTGACGGGATTGGTTGGGGTCAGCCGGAATATCCAAGAGCGGAAGGAGACTCTGGAATCGCTACGGGCCAGCTTGTCGCTGTTCCGCGCCGCATTCGAGGATACGAACGTGGCCATGATCGTCTCCGATATCGAGAACCGCTTTCTCCGCGTAAATGCCGCGTTCGCCCGACTGTTCGGCTACACGCCGGCGGAGATGATCGGTATGACCGTGGCCGACATCACTCATCCTGACGACCTCGCCGAGAGCTACGCCAAACGAGAACAATTACTTGCGGGGCAAGCACACTTCACCCAACACAAACGCTACCGCCATCGCGACGGTCGAACCCTCTGGGGCATTACCAGCGTCTCGCTCGTCCGTAATGCCGATGGACAGCCGGCTCTCTTTGTTGGGCAGGTTCAGGATGTCACGGCTCAGAAAAAAGCGGAAATCAACCTTCGCGAGAGCGAGGGGCGGTTCCAGGCATTCTTCCACGCCACCACCGCGGCGATGGTCGAAATTTCGCCAGATGCTCGTTATTTAAGAGCCAACGTCGCGTTTTACCAGATGTTTGGCTATTCACCGGAGGAACTTCCGAACCTCACCGTCGGCGATATCGTTTATCCCGAAGATCGCGAAACGGTACTGGCGCAATACGCGCAAGTGGGTCGAGGGGAGAGATCCTCTTACACAGCGGACCGGCGGTACCGTCGAAAAGACGGTTCTCCCTTGTGGGCGCGCGTGAGTGTGGTCGCCGCAAGCGAAGAAGGTGGCCGGCCGAGGGTGATCACGGCTGTGGTCGTTAACCTGACGGATTGGAAGCTGGCCGAGGATGCGTTACGGGTGAGCGAGGATCGGTTCCGTCTGCTGGTCGAGTCGGTTCGCGACCATGCCATTTTCATGACAGATCCGGATGGACACGTCATCGCGTGGAACTCCGGCGCGGAGCGGGTTTACGGCTACTCGACGGACGAAGCGCTGGGCTTGCCGCTATCTCAGTTCCACACACCCGAGGGAGTTGCTTCCGGCGCGCCGATCAAGCGATTGGCGCGAACAGCGGAAGCCGGGAGCTACCGGAACGAAGAGTGGTGCGTGCGGAAGGATGGGAGCCGGTTCTGGGCGGAAATCAGCACGACCGCGCTTCGCAACAACGGCGCGGGCGAATTACGTGGGTTCGTTGTGGTCATGCGCGACATGACCGATCGTCGGCAGTTGGAGGAGCAGTTCCGGCAATCGCAAAAACTGGAGGCGGTGGGTCGGCTCGCCGGTGGCGTCGCCCACGACTTCAACAACTTACTGACTGTCATCAACGGCTACGCGGATGTATTGCTCGCGACTTGTCCGCCAAGTAATCCGGACAGTGAACCACTGAAGGCGATTCGCGACGCGGGCGAACGGGCCGCGGCTCTCACCAGCCAGTTGTTGGCGTTTAGCCGCAAGGCCATCGTCGAACCGCGCGTTCTCAATCTCAATGATGTCATCGACCAGTCCGCTCGGTTGCTTCGCCGGCTGGTCGGCGAAGACATTTCCCTGACCACATCGCTGGCCGCCGGCCTCCACTCCATCAAAGCGGACTCGACGCAAGTGGAGCAGATCCTCTTGAATCTCGCGGTGAACGCCCGCGACGCCATGCCCACCGGCGGCCAATTAACCATCGAAACGCGAAACGTTCATCTTCGCGAAGGCGACACCGCCGTCTACCCTGATCTACAGCCGGGACCGTACGTTCAACTCGCCGTCTCCGATACCGGTTGCGGAATGACCGACGCCGTAAAAGCGAGGCTCTTCGAGCCGTTCTTCACCACAAAAGAGCCGGGGAAGGGCACCGGCTTGGGTCTGGCGATGGTCTACGGGGCGGTGAAAACGCACGGCGGGCACATATCCGTGTATAGCGAAGTCGACGTCGGCACAACGTTCAAGATTCTCCTTCCAGTAACTTCGGAAGTTGCCCCGCCGCCGCGATCGGGTGAAATGCGAATCGTCCCGCGTGGAATGGAAACGGTGCTTCTGGCAGAAGACGATGAAGCCGTGCGCAAGTTCACTCGCCTGACGCTGGAAACGTACGGCTACGTCGTGCTGGAAGGCGTTCGCGGTGCCGATGCGCTCCAGGTCGCCTCGAACTACGCTGGCACTATCCATTTACTTGTAACCGATGTGGTGATGCCGGGAATGGGTGGCCGCGAACTGGCGGAATCCCTCCGCAAATTGCATCCGGAACTGAAAGTTCTCTACGTCAGCGGTTACACCGACGATGCCATCGTCCGCCACGGCATTGTGGAAGCGACCGACGCCTTCTTGCAGAAGCCCTTTACTCCACTGGCGCTGGCACGAAAGGTCCGCGCCATTCTCAATGGGAAGACATGATGCGGAGAGCGTGATACGTCTGTCACAATTGTCTCCCCGCGAGCCAGCCGGTACTCCACGCCGACTGAAAGTTGTATCCACCGATCCAGCCGTCCAGGTCGAGCACTTCGCCCGCAAAGTACAACCCCGGTTGAAGCTTACTCTGCATCGTGCGCGAATCCACTTCGTCCAGGCTCACGCCGCCAGCGGTTACTTCCGCTTTCTCGAAGCCGAGCGTTCCGCGCAGCGGAAGTCGTAATCGTTTCACCGATGCAACCAGCTTCGCGCGATCGGCCTTCGTCAGTGCGGCCGCTTTGCGGTCGGCGGGCATTTGGCACAGCACCAACAACTGATCCGCGAGCCGCCGCGGAACCCTCTCCGCCAGCACCACCGCAAGTTGCTTCTTGCCGGAGGAGAGCGATTCCGTGCGCAGGAACTCATCGAATGTCTGCTCGGGTACACCCGGCAGGAAATCGACTTCGAGTGTGAGTGTCGTGGGTGCAGTATGACCGCTCACAGCGCGACTCACGTCCAGCGGCGCCGGACCACTGAGACCGAAATGCGCGAACAGCATCGATCCACGTCGTTGGGAGAGGGCTTTACCTTCAGGTGGCAACACTTTCAGATTGACATCGGGAATGGTGATGCCGCGGAGTTCGCCGATCCATTCCGGTTGCACGGTGAGCGGAACGAGCGCGGGCTTTGTGGCGACAATGGTGTGGCCGAACTTCCGGGCGATGGCGTAACCATCGCCGGTGGTGCCGCAACCGGGGTACGATTTCCCGCCGGTGGTGATGAGCACGCGTTCTGCCGTGAGCGTGCGCGAGGACGTGTAAACCCGAAAGCCGCCTTCGGCGTGCAATTCCACATCTTTCACTGGCTCGGTGAGCGTCAGTGTTGCTCCGCTGCGGGCGAGCCGCTTCAAGAGGGCATCGAGCACATCCAGAGCGCGATCGCTGACTGGGAAAATCTTGCCGGTTTCTTCAACCTTCGTCGCCACACCCTCGCCATTGAAGAACGCCACCACTTCACGCGGACCCAGGCACGCCAGCGCAGAATGAAGAAACTTCCCATTCTGGCCGAACGCTTCTACAATGCCGCGTGCATCGCAATCGTGCGTGATATTGCACCGCGTTCCGCCGGACATGAGGATCTTCACACCGGGCTTCTTTCCTTTCTCCAGCAATAGCACCTTTCGCCCGCGTTCGGCTGCGTGAATGGCCGCCATGAGCCCGGCCGCGCCCGCACCGGCAATGATTGCTTCGTAGTCGAAGGAAAGCATGAGGGAATTGTACGCCCGCGGCCCTTGCGGGCGGGGGTCGCCTCGCGCATCCTGAAGTTATGCCTTTTTCGCTTTCATTCGCGAACCCCGAGTTCTTGTGGCTTGCGCCGCTGGCGCTAGTGGTCGTGTGGTGGTGGGCGCGACGCGGCCGACCAGCCATGCGGTTCAGCGACATAACCGGCTTCGCCCATCGCACCGGTGTGCGCGCGCGGGTCGCGGTGTGGGGTGGTGCCACGCTTCGCGGATTGGCATGTCTGGCCTTAATTTTCGCGTCGGCGGGTCCACGCCGGCCGGACTTACGCACGCGACTCCCCGCCGAGGGCATCGCCATCATGATGGCGATTGACGTGAGCGGGAGCATGTCAACTCCGGATGTAGTGTGGAATGCCGGTAGCCCGCAAGTATCGCGACTCGAAGCCGCACGACGGGCGTTCAAGCTCTTTGTCGGCGGTGGCGAAGCACCGGACGGAACCACCTTCGATCCGCGGCCGGGCGATTCGGTCGGTCTCGTCACATTCGCCGCCGTACCGCAAACCGCATGTCCTCTCACGCTCAATCACTCCGTGCTGTTCAAAGTGGTGGACGAACTGGAACCAAAAGGGGGCGTGGACGCCGGCACAAATATCGGCGATGCGCTCACCGAAGCCGTTGACCGGCTAGACGCGGTGAAGAGCAATCGCAAGGCCAAGGTGCTGATTCTGCTCAGCGATGGCGAACACAACATCTTCAAGGAAGACACGCCAGGAGCGAAGCAACCCGGCATTGATCGCACAATGAAACCGCGTGAAGCCGCGCAACTGGCCGCTAACCTCGGCATTCGCGTGTATACGATCGATACGGGGGGGGATCCACCACCTGGCGCTCCGCCTGATGTTGTTGCTCAGCGCTTGGCTGGCCGCGAATCGCTCAAGCAAGTGGCCGAAATGACCGGTGGAAAGTCGTTCGCTGCCACAAGCGGCAATGAATTACTGGCGGCTTATCGCGAGATCAGCACACTGGAGAAGGGCCGGGAAGTCGCACCCATTTATCGGCGTTATTTCGAATACTATCCCTGGTTCGCAGGTGTCACGCTCGTCTTGTTGTTGGTGGCGCACGTGCTGGAACGAACACTGCTGCGCGTCGTAACGTGACAGAAGACAGAGGACAGAAGACAGAGAACAGAGATTGCTGTTGAAAGGTTCGCAAAGGAGAAATCAAAAGAACGCCTCACCGCCGCGACACCGCTAACGCGTCTTGCGGCGAGTGAGAGGTTCTGTCCTCTGTTCTCTGTCTTCTGTCCTCTGATCTTTGGGGCTGACGGAGATGGAAATCACGGCGCTGGTATTAACTGGCCGGTGGGTGCAGCTCGAACCGCTCGCGGAGGAACACCGCGAGGGCTTGCGCGTCGCGGCCAATGACGACCGCATCTGGGAACATATGACTGCGGGTGCTTGTGGATCGGAGTTCGATCGCTTCTTCGATGACATTTTTGTTCAACAACGTGCCGGCAAGCGTGTGCCGTTTGCGGTGCGGCTGCTTGCAAGCGGCGAACTAATCGGCAGTACGAGCTACCTCGATCCGGTTCCGCTGCACAAGCGCGTCGAAATCGGGGCAACGTGGTACCGGCCGGATATGTGGGCTAGCGTCGTCAATCCTGAGTGCAAATTACTGCTACTTGCGCACGCGTTCGATACACTCGGCTTCAATCGCGTGCAACTCGTCACTGATCTGCGGAACACTCGATCCCAGGCTGCCATCGCAAAGCTCGGCGCAACGCGCGAAGGCGTGCTTCGTTCGCACATGATTACTCGCGGTGGACGAGTCCGTGATAGTGTGCTGTTCGCCATTGTCGCAATGGACTGGCCGCAGGTGAAGGAACGACTGATGACACGACTTGCGGCATTCGAGACGAAAGAGTAAGAGACCGCCCACCGGCGAATACGATGACGCTAGAGTGCTTACCATTGCTTTTCATTTGCGACGAGACCATACTGGGCGAAAGAGACCCCGCACCCCACGCGACAATCCTCATCGTGGGCAAACATCCCTCTTCAAAAACCCGCCACGCCCGGATCGTATGAAAGGGTGAGATGAAGATCACAAACGTCACCCGGTGCCCCAGCGCGGCAGTTTCGTGCCGATTCATCTTGTTGGCTGCATTACTCCTGATCCCAACTCTGCTTTCTCCAAGCTCTGGACGATGCGACGACAAAAAGACCCCCACACCCGTTTTGAAGGGTCAGGCCGCGGAGGATCTGGTGCGGTTGAAGCGCGAAGTGGATGCACTCGAAATGCTTTATCACCTGGAACCTACCAAGGCCCAACTCCCGGCTTTGCTGAAAATTGCCGAACGAACCGCAGCCAAACCCTCCGCGACCAAAGAAGCCAGCGCTTCTCCCGAATATCTGAAAACGCTTCAGGATTTGCGAAACGCGCTCGTCCATGATGATGAGGAACAGATCGGAACACTCTTTCAGAAACTCGCAGAAATTGAAGACGCCCAGCCGACGGAGATTGCCGAGGCGTTCGATCTGACCCCCGCTGCGATCAAGGAGGCACCCTCCGTACTCAAACTCCTGACCCCGGCGCAGGTGGTCTCTTTCCTCGCCGCGATGGATAACGAGGTGCCGGACCCGGTCGAGCGGATCTTGTTCACATTGAGCGAAGGCGAAGAACTCGATGCGGAAGACTGGAAGTCCCTACGCGATGAAACCGCCCAGGAAGTGACCTGGCTCATGCACGGATTCAACAACAACGCCGAGACGGCGAAAACAACGAAGGCCGTGAGTGACCTCTTGGATCGCGGGCATCGTCTCAAGGGTGACGCCTTGAAGAAGGAGCTCGACAGCATCGAGCAAGCCGCACGGAAACTGACTGGCGGGGTAAGTCCGATCGTTGTGCTTCAACACTATATGGAACGCGAACTGGCCGAGTTACTCTCAAACCCCCAGATTGTCACTGTCCTGAAAGCCCGCCTCGAGCAGATGAAAAAATAAATGGCATTTCGGAACCTGAGGCGCGGTCGTGTGGTTGATGTCTAGTAGCTCGATCGTGGGCAGGCCGCCCGCCTGTCTCACTCCCAACCGGAACAGGAATGAGATTGTGAGCCCTGAGTGCCAGGCCATTCATTTGGAAAGGTGAAATATGTTCGCACTCCGGTTATCGGTCGCTGTGCTCATTGCAGCCGGTATGCCAACGGTTGTGCGTGCCGCCCATTCAACGAGCCACGCGGCACATGCTCACCACGCAGCACCTGCGCATCACGCAACCGCGCATCACGCGGCCGTTGTCCACCATGCAGCACCTGCGCACCAGGCAGGAGCCAAACACCACTCGGCGCCACCACGGAAGAGCCCGCATCACTCGACGCCGCATCATCCGAGCGCTCCCAAACACAAAGTCGCGACTCCCAGCAAACCCAAAGCCATCGTCCATCACCAGACACGGACATACCGGCAAAATCATTCGACAACGGTGATTAACCGGACCAATAACTACTACATTACGCGAATCTACAACCGCCCCCATCGCACGAATCGAGCGTATTACCACTCGCGCCATTCGTACTACGTCGGCAAATACAACTGGCGGTCGAGCCGGTATTCCCGACGTCACCATCATCATCACCGCCACATCGTTCGCGGGATCGTCGAAGCCACTTCGGGAACGCCCGCAACCGGCAACGTGAAGGTCAAGGTCGTGCCGCCGTCAACGACTCGCTTCCGTTATGGAATGGCATTGAGAATCCCGAAGAACGCTCCGCTGCAGAACTATCAAGTCAACAATCAAACCCGCTACGTACAGGTAACTAACGCTCGCGGTGGGCAAAAGGCGGGCGCGTTCAAAGACTTGGTCCAAGGCGAGCCGGTTCTGATCCTCACTCCGAAAACGGGTAACACTCTGGCTCAGGCAATTGAAATCTTCCCCATGAAGAAGTGAGTTGCGCCGAGGCACCACGGAGAATGCCGAGGATGCAGAGAGGAAGAGAAAGTCATAAAAACTCTTCTCTGCGTTCTCCGTGGTGAATCTCGGAGCTTTCCATGACCCGTCGCCTTGCCGCCGAGCTGTTCGGTACGTTCGTTCTCGTCTTCGCCGGGACCGGGGCGATTGTGTTCGACTCGGTGAACCCCGGCAAGATCGGTCACCTCGGTATCGCACTCACCTTTGGGCTCGTGGTCCTGTCGATGGCTTACGCTGTCGGCAGCGTGTCGGGTGCTCATCTCAATCCAGCAGTGACGGTGGGGTTGTGGGCAGCGTGCCGCATGCCCGGTCGTCAGGTTCTACCGTTCGTCACAGCGCAATTCGCCGGCGCGTTCGCCGCCAGCGGACTTCTCTTCGCGATGTATCCGGAACACCCGACGCTTGGTGCGACACTTCCGCATGGCCCGGCGTGGCACTCCTTTGTGCTGGAAGTGTGGCTGACGGCAGTGTTGGTGTTTGTCATTCTTGCCGTGAGCGCTGCAGAACCGAACGTGCGGGTGCTAAGCGGCGTGATCGTTGGCGCTGTGATCGCGCTGGAAGCGCTCTTTGCCGGACCGATTTCTGGGGCGAGCATGAACCCGGCCCGGTCGCTGGCACCAGCGGTCGCGTCGGGTTCGGTTCAACACCTCTGGGTTTATCTCGTTGCCCCGATGGTTGGAGCCGCGCTGGCCGTGCCGACCTGCGCATTGATTCAACAGCCCGGTTGTTGCCGCGAAGGAGCCTGCCGATGAGTGAACGAAAGATTCGCGTGTTGTTCGTGTGCGTGGAGAATTCGAATCGCAGCCAGATGGCGCAGGCTTTCGCCGCGATGTACGGAGGGGATCGCGTCGAGTCGCTGTCTGCCGGCAGCCGGCCGAGTGGGAGGGTGAACCCGAAGGCGATTACGGCAATGGCGGAGCTCGGTTACGATCTGAGTTCGCACGCCTCGAAAGGATTGGATGATTACAACGGCACCGAGATCGACGCAGCAGTAACAATGGGCTGCGGAGATGCCTGCCCCCTGGTGAAGGCCAAACACCGATACGACTGGCAAATTCCCGATCCGCGCGAAATGCCACCAGAGGAGTTTTGCAAGGTCCGCGACCTGATCGGCGAGAAAGTGAAAGGGTTGCTAAAGGAATTGCTCGAAGATGCGAGGGGTTGAAACCGGTTTCAACCCCTGAAAGTATTCTCACTCGCCAAAGAGTACGGGCTGGCGTTCGGTCGGGGTCAGTTCACCGCTCACTACGCTCGTTCGTGCTCCCACGCGTTCCGCATCCGCGGCGTGGGGATTTCCGGCGCGAGCGTGTACTTCTGCAAGATAGACCCGCACACGCGAATCGCGCGGTTTCAGCTCTTTCGCGTCCAGGAGCGCCCGTAGCGACTTGCAGAGCATTTCTTCGCAGAACACCTCATCTCGGTCTTTCATGTTGTCCTGCTGCTTCACGAGCAACAGCAACCCAACGCCGCGATGAAACAGTTCCCCAAAGCGGTCGTTTCTTCGCTGGGCAATTTCCATGAGCTTGATGTGCGCCGTGACAAGATGTGGTTGCAGCGCGGGGCTCTCCTGAGCATCGGTGGCGAACCGCTCATACTGAAACTTCGCTTCCGCCTGCTGACCGCAACGCAAATGGAGTTCCGCGAGTTGAAGCCGGAAGAGTGGTTGATCGGGGTGCGTGCGAACGTAGGCATCGAGATGAATGGCCGCGCCGCGAATGTCATCTTGTGCGAGACACTTCGTCGCGAGAGTTAACGAATCTTCTTCTTCCGGAGGAGCTGTTGGGGGGGCGGGTGGTTGTATCGCAGCGGCACGCAGCACTTCGGCTGCTGGCGGAGGTGATTGCGGAATTGGAGCCGCAACCCGGATCGGCGTATTCTGCGGAATGGGATTTTGCGCCATCGGTGCTGGACGGAACGATTCACAACCAGCAGCGAAGATCAACAACAAACAGACAGCCCAAGCCCGCATCGCGTTCCCTCCGATGGTAGCGGAGAGATCGACGGCACGGGTTGTATTGATTTACGCAACTGCGCGAAGCTGGCGAAGTTTAGCGCGAAGTTGGGTAAACTGTGCGCGTTGTATCGCAGTTGCAGCCGCACAAATTCGCCTGCTTCACCCATGTCTTTTTGCTTCACCCGGAAGTGGCTCCGAGGTACTCTCAATTCGCCCCACTCTCTGGAGTCCTGCCAATGCAATCCCGTCGAGAATTCAATTCCACGCTGATCGGTTCCGCGCTCACCTTCGGGCTGATTGAAATGCTCTGGACACGCGATCTGTTCGCCGATACCGCCAAGCCGACCATTCAGAAGTGGCTCTCGGAACTGGTCGAGATGACCAAAGATCTCCGCGGGCAGAAAATCACCGATCTGCAATTTCAGACGAAGATGGAAGACCTCTACAAGCGCGTGCCGCTGCCCGATCTTTGCACGCTCATCAAACTCGACGAAGTGGAGAAGAAGACCAAACTGCCCGATAACGGCGCCGCGAACCTCGGCTTCGATCTCTCGAAGGTGGAGGGGCTCCCCGGGAATCTCGGTTTCGGCAAACAGATTTTCGGCTGCAAGAAGGGCCGGTCCATCGTGCCGCACGGTCACGCGAATATGTGTACTGGCTTCATCGTCCTGAAAGGCAAGTGGCGCGGCCGACACTACGACCGCGTGGAATCGCACAAGGATCACTACGTCATCAAGCCGACCATCGATCGCAGCTTCGGACCTGGTGAGCTATCAACCATTTCCGACCACAAGGACAACGTTCACTGGTTCCTGTCGGAATCGGACGTGGCGTTCATCTTCAACGTCCACATCATCGGCTACGACAAGGCGATCAAGGAAACCAGCGGCAGGCTCTACCTCGATCCGGATGGCGAAAAGCTCGCTGGCGGACTCATCAAAGCGCCGAAGATGACCTCTGCCGACTGCCACCGCAAGTATGGGTGAGACTGAGGCACAGAAGACAAGAAGAGAATTGGACGGGATAACAGGATCAACACGATCAGAATCTATCGTGTTGATCCTGTTATCCCGTCCAATTCTCTTCTTGTCTTTCGCGGTTACTTCTTCCCAAAGCAATAGAGTTGTGAGTCGCCGCGGATGAACACCTTGCCATCGGCAGCGGCGGGGCTGGCGTAGACCTTCTCGCCCAGCGACACCTTCGGTGACTCCTCGAACTCCTTATCGGCCTTCACAACCGCCACTTCCCCCTTCTCCGAGACCACGAGGATCTTGTCCCCGACGAGTACAGGTGACGCGGTGACGTCCGTGTTGAACACACGTTCCGACCACACCGGCTTGCCGGTCTTGGCGTCGGCGCAGGTGGCGATTCCCTTGTCGCCAATCCAGAAGAGGTGATTCCCCTTCACCAGAACGCAGGGAACGTAAGGCGTTTCCTTCTTCAGGTCCCATGCCTTCGCGGGTTTCTTGCCGGACGGGTCAATGGCAATCATGTAGCGTGACCCACCGCCATCGCCGCAGTACACGACAATCAGCCCGGCCGCGTACACGGGACAGCCAACGACGCGCAGCGGCATCTCGCCCTTCGGCCACGCGATGGCGTATTCCCAGTTCACATTGCCGGTTTTTGGATCGTAAGAGGTGAGCGCGGTGGTTGTGCCGAGGACGAGTTCCGCCGGCTTGCCCGACCGTTCCAGAATGAACGGCGTGGAGTAACTCGCTCGGTAGTGTTTCCGCTCCACGAACCACTTCTTGTCGCCAGTCTTAATGTCGAGCGCGACGAGTTCCGCATGCTGGTCGTCGTCCACGTTCACGAACACGAGGCCATCGTGAACGATCGGCGAGAAGCCGGGCCCATGCTGGCTGACGTAGCTGCCCAGCGATGTCCGCCACAGTTCCGTGCCTTTCAGGTCGTAGGCATACAGGCTCACACCACTGCCGTCCCACCACTGGCAATAAATCTGCTTGCCATCACAGGTGGGCGTGCCGGAAGCCAGCGAGTTCTTCGGGTGCGGCTTGCCTTTTTCGCCGGGTAATTCCTTCGTCCAGTCGATGCTTCCATCGGATGCATTCACACAGATCAGCATCCGCGTCTTGCCGTCTGTGGAAGACGACTGAAGGTAAATCTTGCCGCCGACAACGATCGGCGAACCGTTCCCCTTCCCGGGCAGCTTGGTCTTCCACAGCGGCTTAGCCGGGTTGATGTCCGGCAGAGGACCTTCGGCGATCCCGGTGCCGTTGGGTCCGCGGAATCGCGGCCAGTCGGCGGCTTGAGAGGAGACAAGGGTGAGAGCCAGTGCAAAGCAAGTCACAAGACAGAAACGGATCATTGGCAGAATCCCGAAGGGGTGAAGAACGGGCGGGAGGGTAGTGGATTATCGCAAACCACCGTTGGGATGCAACGGGGTGAATTATGAGACCAGCAAGCCAGCCCAAACCACGTCGCGTTCACCCCGCGAGCTCGCTCCAGAAGCGAATCGGGCGTACGTCCAGCGGCGGCGTGTGCCATCGCGCCACCCCATGAAATTCATGGGAGAAGTAACTCAACAGGTCTTTGCCGTAGGTAATGATGTCCGTCTGGTGCACGGAGAACACCGGGTTCCCCGCATGGGCGGGGTCGGTGGGAATGTACCGATGGCCATAGATCGGAACGAGCTGCGGCGCTTTCGCAACGGCTTGAGTGGCGAACTGGAAGGCGTCTTCCAGTGATCCCGGCCGTGGACCCCACCCAGACAGCCAGAACGCGCTATGCTGAATGTCGAACTGCATCCCCTCAAGCGGCCAGGCCAGATCACCGCGCAACCGGCCCTCGTCACCGTCTCGCCAGTCGGGAAATCGGTCCCCGACTGGCAAACCGGTTTGGAGAAGAGCACGCAGGTCTGGAGGGAAATGAAAACCGAATCGGTATTCCGCGTCTTTCGCTTCCACTTCGGTCAAGCCACCTTCAACGATGATGTCGCGATCGCTCAGTTCGGCGAGGAGTCGCGTCCATTGTTCCTGCTCTCGCTTCCGCGACATGACTTCACCCGCCTCTGAGCAACCGGGCCACGGAACGAGTTTGTTCGAAGTGATCCATCACCAAGATCGCCACCACTGTCAGCGGTATCGCCAGGAACATGCCCGGAAGGCCCCACAGCAAGCCCCAGAAAGCCAGCGAACCGAGAATCACCAGCGGACTGACGCCGACGGCATTACCGATAATCATCGGTTCGATCACCGACGCCGAAGCAATGTGCCACGCTAGCAACAACCCGGCAGCCACAAAGGGTTCCCACGTTGGCCCAAACCATAGAAACGCGAAACCCACCGGCAACGCATATGCGATCACTGTCCCAATATACGGGATGAAATTGCACAGAAACGTAAGCACCGTCCACAGAAGGGCAAACTTCACCCCCACGAGCCACAGCACGAGCCCAATCGGCATCGCAAGAAGCAGACTGGACTTCACCTTCGCTTTCAGATAACTGATGACGGCTGCGTTCACCTGCCCGGCGATTTGCAGGATATCGTCCGCTCGTGCCGGAGCATAGGCGCCTCGAATGCGGTCGGGAAGACGTGAGCCTTCGAGCAATAAGAAGAGCAAATAGAGCGCGATAACGCCCGCCTCCAACACGGCATTCGCCGACAGCGAGAGGACTGCGCCGACGAACTGCGCCAATCGTTCGTTGATGCGTGTTTGCGTTGGTTTGCTATCGTCACCTGGCACCACCCACGGCGCGTGCGACGCGATCGCCTGTTCCACACTCGCCGACAATTCCGATGCCCGCCTTTGAAGTGCGGGGAGATCGTCCTGGAGTTCGAGGAGGCTGGCGTAAGTAATGAAGGCGAACGCGACCAACACACCTGCGGTGGACCCAGCAAGGATTGCAAGCGATGTCGGCGTGCCGACGTGATGCCGCAATCGCGAGTGATATGGCATCAGCACGTACGCGAGGAACGCGGCGATCAAGAGCGGACGCAACACCGGCGCCAACTGGAGAAGCAAATACCAGCCAGCTGCGGCCCCAATCAGGACGAAGACGACCGTGCGGAGGGTGTCCGGCTCGCGCCACTTTGGTTGTCGCGGCGTGAGCGGTGCTTTCTCCGCCTCAAGCGAATACGGGGCGCTCATCGTCAGCCTCTTCGATTGCGGCAACCTCAACCGAGGATTTCAACACAGCAAGTCGGCATCTTATCTTCTCACCACAAGCGGAACCATCGCACTCACTCGAATTCTCATCCGGGCGTCGGCACTTGTGACACGATGTGTTGCAAAGCGATGCAGGACCGCTCGATTTCCAAGCAATCGCCGCGGCTCAGCCAAGTCATTCATGAAAGAGGCGTGAACACGAACTGCGGCAAAACCTGCGATTTACAGTAAATTCACGCGAAACCTCCCGCCCGGCCCCGGTGTTGCATAGTATAGTTGCGTGTAAGGTCACCGAAGTTAGCCGGAACTACCTTTGGCAGACCGAGAGCAGAACTTTCCCACCCCTGCTGTTCGCAATCGAACCGGCTTGGAACACCGGCTCGATCAACCAAAGGCGCGAACAGTCCTCAAGGTGCTTGGCAGTCCGCGGCTGGCGGGTTTGCACTTGCGGGTCGTTCGTGTGAAGAACACGTGCGATTCCAAGGCAACCGTCCGGTGACCAAGCGCCGAATGCGGACAGACACGGACCGATGTCGATGAAGCGGGCGACTTTCCCGCCGCTTTCATCCACGGACCATCAGAAAGACACGGCCTCCCGCTAAAGTAGCCGCGAGCTGGTTTGCCAGCTTCCGGCCGCTCCAACGGATGGGTTGCCGTGCGCCCTCATCCCACTCTCCTCGTTTCGTCCTTGTGGCGGAACAGTGTGGGTTGATTTCACCTGTGTTCTGGAGACGATGCGTGTTGGATTTTCTTCTTGCTCGTCGGCGAATGGTGTTGGGCGGCTTCGTGTTTGCCGCTGTCGGGATGCTTGCCGTTCACCCGACGTGGGCAAGTTCGATCGGTGCGGACGTGTGGAATATGCCCAGTCTGAAGGAAGAACTTCGCGCGAACACCGAAGAGGCGAGCGTCCTCGCCAATCAGGACGACGAAATCCGCCATCGTATCAGCTTGAAGGAAGTCATCATCGCGGATCTGCTCGCCAATCGGATCACGTTGGCGGAAGCCACCGAACAATTTACCGTGATGAACGCATCCCGGCCCCAGTATATGACCATGATTCGCTCCTCATTCCCCGGCGAAACGGATCAGGAAAAGTTTGCCCGCAACGTCATCTCCTTCGCTCTTCTGCGGGTCAAACCGCAAGAGCGAGACGCTCTGAACCATCGACTGGAGAAAGAACTCCACCTGATGCTGACTGGCTCGGCCGTTCGTGGACACAGTTGATGGTGCCTCACCGGTTCGGCTGCTCCGGATGGAAACGCGAACCGTCGCTCGTCCTCGCTGAAAATGCCACCCCCTCTCACCCACTCCCACCGGCGGTTGCAATCCGCCGTCGGGATTTCCGCCCTCTCGTTTTTCAAACCGCCCATTGTTCGGGTTGATGTTCCTCGGCATGGAAGCTGAATGACCGCTGAACCCGACAACAACCCCGAGGGTTTTCTTCATGACCGCGATTCGCCGACCTGGCGCTGTATCTGCCACTGTCCTCGTTGGACTGGTGTTAAGCCTCGTGACTGCTCAAATGGTCGCCCCCGAGTGGTCCCAGCGCACGGGCCTGGACGTATGGAACCTACCAGCGCTCGACGAACAACTCCGGAAAGCCATCGAGGAACGCGATGAAATGCTGGTCTTCGAGGAACAGTCCATAAAACGACGCGAAGCCGCCAACCAGATCTCCAAGAAACTCATCGAAGGCCTCCCACTGGCGGTTGGCACCGATGAGATGATGGAGGTATATCAGAACGATCACGGCGTCATGATCACTCTGGAAACAATGCACCCTCGATTGCCGACCATGCGCCACCGGATCGCCCGCTTTGCCATTGATCGCGTCAAGCTCAGGCTCAAGGATGATCCGAAACGGTGTCAGGTTGTGACCGATCGCCTGGAAGTCGAATTCAAGCAACTCGATGCCTCCCCGGAACTGGAACCGCGCTAAGGCGCAGGCGCGGAATCGTCGGTCGGGTATTCTGGTGCCATGACCGACGCTCCCGCGTTCTTTCGGGCCATCGAAGCGAACCCAGCCGACGATACACCACGGCTGGTCTTCGCCGACTGGCTCGATGAGAATGGCACAACCGACGCCGACCACGCTCGCGCCGAATTCATTCGTGTGCAATGCGAACGGTTCCACGAAGAGGATACCGAACGCCGACTCACACTGGAATCGCGCGAGAATCAACTCGCCACCGAACACGGCCCTGCGTGGGCCACAGTTTGGCCCACGCCGCTCACCTATCCAACTTACCGCCGCGGTTTTCTCGATCCGGTGCGCCTTGGCCCGGCATTCATCCGCTGCGCGGAGCAGCTTGCCGAAGTGATGCCGCTGTTCCATCTCCGCATATACAAAGCTCGCGTCGTGATGAAGTCCCTCGCAGCATGTCCGCAGCTTGCATTCGTCCGTCAGCTCACAATGCTTAGCAACGTGCTTCGCAACGCAGACATAACCGCGCTGGCGGCATCGCCACACCTCGGCAATCTTCAGCAACTCGATATGTCCGAAAACAAGATCGGCATTCGCGGCGCAACCGATCTCGCATCGGCATCGCTTCCTTCCTTGCAAATACTCCGGCTCACGAATAATCCGATCAAGGATCGCGGATTGCTCGCGATTACGCAGGCTCGTTGGCGATCGCTTGACTGCCTGGATGTGATGCGCTGTGATTTGCAGCGTGCTGGAGTGATCGGTCTTGCGGAAAGTCCGCTCGTCTCGCAACTCACAACACTTCAGTTATCGGGGAACTCCTTGGTTACAACGGACGCGTGGATCGCACTCGCCCGGGCACCAATGCAATGCCTGCAACGCCTCGATCTGAGCAACGCAGCCGTCACGGATGAAGTCGCGGGGGCTCTCGCCACGAACACATCACTGACAAACCTCCGCATACTCCATCTGGGTGCCTCGACAATGACCGACCGCGGCGCGGGGGCCATCCTGAACTCGCCGCACCTCTGCAACCTGACGCGACTCCACATTCCGGAAAATCACCTCGACGCGAACTTACGTGACCAACTCCGCACGCGATTTGGAAACGGCTTCAATCCGCGATGGTGAGCACGACCTATGGTTGCTCTCCACGGATTATCGTGGCACGATGAGTCGGGAGGTCACGATGCCTGCTGCGATTTTGCAAGACCTGTTCGGCGCACACGACCTGGAAGATTTTCCTGGGTTGTTTCCTCGCTGCGCTCGCCGGATTGTTCGGGAGTGCGGGAACGCTGGAATCAAGCGAGTCAAAATGCGGCCGAGAGTCGGCGGATCGAAGCCCTTCATTCCGCGCGTGACGATTATCGGTTACTCCTCACCGGGCACATCCGTCTGTTGGAAGACTACTTGGCTCTCGCGACCTTCACCGAAAGTTTTTTGGAGTTGATCCGTTGCGGGTGGAAGAGTTGAAGGAAGCAGCGAACGAGTTGAAGGCACTCCATGACGAGCTATTCCCTCGCTGGCAAACTGCGGACGACTTACACCAACTCTTGGTCGACAAGTTTTCGCTCGCAGCAGACAAACTCCGCGAACTTGCTGCAACACATCCACCGCCCACATCCTGGATGGAAGAAACCATTGATCCATTCTCTGACTGAGGCAGCGCCATGCCCGCGCCCCTCGGTCAGGGTCGGATTGTGTGGGTCACTATACTCGATTCACACGGCGGAATGCCAAGTCGCGACCCGCCGTAATTCTGATGGCGACCGGCGATATTGATGCAACCGGCGATGTTTAGGTTGCTGCAATCACTACCCTGGTTGGGCAAGCCCCGTTCTCCGAAACAGTTGAGCTACCGTCGGCTACTGCGGGCCATCCGCAGACCAAACTCAAGAAGCCCTGTGAAGTCGTTTGCTCATGGGTCGTCTCGGTGCCGACAGCACAAGTTCGTGACAGTGGCGGCTTCGTTCCGCCCGATGTGCTCGCCGAGATTCTCGCCAAAGTCCAGCGTCTAAACTGACGCTGATCCGCGATTGAACACCCCCATCTGACTTGGCGCCCCCACTTCCGCATCGACATCGCCAAGCGGGTCAATGCGGACGGTGTAGCAATAAGCCGAACAAACCCGCTCGCACCACGACGCAAACTCCGCTCGCGTCCACTCGAACCGATGGTCCGCGTGCCGGAACTTCCCGGCCGGCAAGCCTTCAAATCGCACGTTGTACTCGCGGTTTGGCGTGGTCAGGACAACAACACGCGGGCGTGTGCAACCAAACAGCACACGCTCGAAAGCACTCAGTCGTGGAAGATCGAGGTGCTCGATCACTTCCACCACCGCAGCTGCGTCGAAGCCCTCCGTGCGTGCATCGCGATACGTAAGCGCGCCGTGAAGCAGCTTCACCCGTTCTTTCATGTTGTCTGGTAAACGCTGCCGGTCGAGTCGCTGGCGGGCAATTTCCAGGCTGCGCGCCGACACATCCAGGCCAACCACTTCGGTGAAATGCGGGTCGGCAGCGAGCAATCGCAGGAGCTTTCCTTCGCCGCAACCGAGATCGAGCACGCGTTTCGCCCCACTGGCTTGCAGCACAGCGAGCACGGCCGCGAGTCGGCGTTCGTGCAGGCTCACGCGTGCTTCGAGTCGTTCTTCGGCGAGGTCGCGTTCGACCGCGACTTCGTCCGGATCACTGTCATCGTCGGTTGCGAGGTGCGCAAGCACGGACTTCACCAGCTTTCCCTGTCGCCGCAGGTAGCGGGTTGCGATCTGTTCTTTTTCCGGATGCGTTGCCAGCCACCCTTCGCCGTGGCGAAGCAATTTCTCCACCTCATCGTGGCTGACCCAGTAGTGTTTCTCGTCGTCCAGCACGGGTATGAGAACGTACAGATGCGAGAGCAGATCCGCCAGCCGCACAGTCGCGGCGAGTTCGACGGTGAAGTACGGCGAACCGCCCCACTCCGGGAATTGTTCATCCAGAGGATGCCGGTGAGCGGTGACAGCGTAACCGAGCGGCTCAAAGAGCGCGCGTAAGAATGCTTCCCCACCACGCCGACACGGCAAGGCCGTGACGCGAGCAGCGAGCGGTAGCGGCGTTTCCGCAAGTTCGGGCTTCTGCTTGCAACTGCCTGCCAGCGCAGTGCCGAACACCTGCGCAATGGCGACACTCAGGAACGACGAAGCGACATACGGTCGGTCGTTGACGTACTGCGCGAGCAGTTCATTGCCACTGTTGTGGCGTTGCCGAGCGAGACCAACCGGATCGACATCGAGAAGGAGTGCCGCGGTGCAGCGTTCCTCCGTCGCGTCCGGATAGAAGACATGAGCCTGGCCGAACGTGAGATCGAACGATTGCACCTTTTCCGGGTGCTTGTGAAGCAGCCAACCGAGATCGGTGGCTGGGGAGCGAGTCGTGGTGATGGTGAGAAGCATACGCTGCGCGTTGTGTCGAGTGTGCCGAACGTGCGGACTGGGCGATCAGCGCACTCTGGCGACGGTATAACTGTTGCGCCAAGTGGTTGGCCGCACACCACCCTTCGGAACATATTGAGAGGAATCGCCCGCGAAGGGTTCACATATTGGAAGTTCCAAGTTTCAAGTTCCAGAAGTTCCAAGTTGAACCGGACAGTTTGTCTGAGCACCGTTAACTTGGAACTTGAAACTTGGAACTTCCATCTTGGAACTTGGAACTGCTGTGGGAGCCGCCGATGTTTCCCGTCGTCGCGCTGTCGCTCATTTTGACGCCGGGGGGCGATCCGCTCGGCCCGAAGAAGTACCCGCCGGTGTATATCCCCACCGAAGCTCCCTTCGGTTATCTGTATCAGCCGACGTACGACGTTCGCATTGCGCCACGCGAACCGGCCACGCTTTACCAACCCAAAGCGGGCGATATGCTCCTGATGAGCAACACCACGCCGTTTTGGACGGCGTTGTACCGTCTCGCATATACCGGTCGGCCCGGTCATGGCGGAATTGTCGTGACGATGGCCAATGGCGAACTTGGTGTGCTGGAAGCCGGCTTTAACGACACAACCTGGACCCGCATCACGCCACTCGCCTACAGGCTCGCGCAGTATCCCGGCACGATTTGGATTCGCCAGCGGCTCGTTCCCCTGACGCCAGAACAAAACGCACGACTGACCGAGTTTGCGCTGGTGGCGGAGAACACGCGCTACGCCACCTTCCGGTTTGCACTTCAGATCACGTCCTTTAGTGGACGCGGACCGCTCCGGACCGCAGTCATTGGCGGACCGCGCGGACCGGGCCACCGGTTGTTCTGTACGGAGGCAATGCTCGAATCCGTGGTCTATGCGGGGCTGATCGATCCTCGCTTCGTCAGGCCCGGCGCCACGTACCCACAAGACCTCTTCTACGATCGATCGCGGAACCCATACATCGATCGGCATCCTCCCCTGGCTGGTGGGTGGGCCCCACCAGCTCAGTGGACGCCGGTCGTTGGCTGGTCGGCACGCGGAAAGTACGTCCCCAAGCCGCCATCACCCTGGCCCGCCGGCCCCGCCGAAGTGATTTACCCAGTCCCGAGCGACCCGAACAATCCGCCGACACCCGTCATCGTTGGGAATGTCCCCGGCGAACTTCGCCCGGTCGCACTCGTCGAGCATCCCCCGCAATGGATCGGCCTGTTCGACAGGCCACCCCTGTTGCGCCGCCGCCGCTAACAGTTCGGCCGTGGTCAGCTTCGTCGCGGGGATTGCAAACCGACGCTCCACGAGTGCACGCACAATCTCCGCGATCCGTTCGACCGTCTCCGCGTTACTCGCCCCGCTTGCTTCTAGCTTGGTCAACTCCGTCAGTGCCCACTCACCCGGTGGGATCGGTTTCGCTCTTCGCGAGCGAAGCCGCGCCGCAAGCACCACCAGCACGCACATCAGGCCAACTGCGGCCGCAATCCACGGAAGCACAAGGGGCTGAGTGGGTGGGATAATGGGCGGTGGTACATCCTCGGGTGGGGTGACGGGTCGGGCTGCGTTCGGGTCCGCTTCCGCAACGGTCTTCGTCACGTTGACCGCAAGCGCCGGCCCACCGACAAGCTGATCGTTCACCGTAAATGGGGCGAAGGTCACGAGCAGTTCGCCGGGAATATACGGATCGAGCCGATAGACTTGCCGCCACTGTTCGCGGCCTTCTGGTAACGGCGTGAGAACGGCCGAGCCTTCGGATCGAATACGCCATGCGGCGTGGGCGTCGGCGCTGAGGAGTTGCTTGGGAGGCTCGACGCGGAGCGGCGCTGGTCCCTCAATGGTGAGTGTGATGCGAACGGAATCGGAGAGCGTAACGGTCTTCTTGTCGGCTTCCGCGTTGGCGCGAATGCCCCGGGGCTGAGCCTGAAGAAAAGGACTGAGCAACAGCACAACCCCCGCGACGAGCGCGAGGCGTCGGCTTTCATTCCGCATTCCGCATTCCGCATTCCGCATTTCTATCCGTGCCTCCGGCGGCGGTCGCGTTTGCGGAAGAAGTTCAACAGCGCGTCGAAGTGGTCGCCTTCAGTTCCCGCTTCGATCAAGTCCGCCTGACATGACCGTGCCAAGCGAGCAAATGCCTCATCCCGCGCGCGAGTATTGACCGCGAACTCCTCGCGAACGCGAGAACTGCTCGTATCCACGAGAATCTGCCGGCCGGTTTCCGCATCCTGAAATCGGATGAGCCCAACCGCCGGCCACACGCGCTCTCGGGGATCGCTTGTGCGGACTGCGATGAGGTCGTGCTTGTGAGCGGCGCGTCGAAATGCGGATTCGTAGTTGCTGCCGACGAAATCGCTCATCAGGAACACAATGGCCCGTCGCCGTTGCACTTTGTTGAGATAATCGAGGGCCGCGCCGAGGTTCGTGCCGGGGTGCTTGGCGTCGAAGGCGAGAATGTCGCGGAGCAACCGTAGAACGTGCCGCGGGCCTTTGTTCGGCGGAACGTAGCGTTCCACTTCGGAAGAGAACGCGAGTAAGCCCACGCGATCGTTATTGCTGACTGCACACAGCGCAAGAAGCGCCGCGAGTTCCGCTGCGGCCGAACGCTTGGTCAGTTGCTGTGTGCCGAAACCCTGACTGGCGGACACATCCACCGCCAGGATCATCGTCAGTTCGCGTTCTTCGACAAAGCGTTTGATGAAGGGATGCCCAACGCGAGCGGTTACGTTCCAGTCGATGGTTCGCACATCGTCACCGGGCTGGTATTCGCGCACTTCTTCAAACGATAACCCCGCCCCTTTGAATGCGGAGTGATACTCGCCGCCGAGCAGCGTCTGCACCAACCGCCGGGCACGCAGGTGCAATCGGCGAACCTGTCGCAATACATCTGCGGGAAGCATCGCACCTCGCTGTTGGGAAAGTGACTCCGTTCGTGTATCTTACGGCGAAGACTACCCTTCTGTTATCACTTGGTGCCCTATGCCACGCGAGACGGACAGTCAGTTAGTCGAGCGAGAGTTCCTCACACTACCGGTGTGGGATCAGCTCGATGCGCAGACAGCAGAAACCGTTGCCCGCGCCGTTGAGCGGTGCCTGCCTGATCCGTGGAAGTTTCTCCGCATCGAGCGGCACGAAAGCGGCGATCAGAAGCGGCATGTCGCGTTCTTCGACTGGGACAACAAGGTGTTCGCGCTCATTCCCGGCAGTGAAGTTACGTTGGGCTACGATCCAGCAAGACCGAGTGAGCTTCCCCATGAATTAGTGACCGACTGGGAACAGTACGCTCGGAGCCACGCGGGCTGGGAACAAATCACCTGGGTCAAATATCTCACCGATGTTCTCTCACCGGTGCGGACAGTGAGTATGCATCCGTTTCTTATTTCAACGTCAGCGAAACGGAAGGCTCCTGGCCCGGCGGCTAACTTCCGGAAATTGGTCCAGAGTTGGGGAATGCGGTTACCAACCGCCGATGAGTGGGAACACGCCTGTTCCGCCGGAACGCGATCGTTATGGCACTGGGGCGACCACCCGGATGACCGACAGGAGAAGAACGCGTTCGGATTGGTGATTGCGACGAACACGTACCACCAGGAACCGCTCGACACACCGGGTCAGTATCGGGGCGGCGATGGCGGGGTACGCGTCCACGGCGGAGCGCACGAGCTGGAAAGTCTCGTTCCACTCTCGTCCTGGTTCCAAAACACTGCGAAGCCGGACCAGGAGGACTGGTGGGAACACACGCTCTATCGCCCCATCTATTCCCTGCCCGATAGCATGTTCGGCTAATGCGTCTCTTCGCGTCGGATAGTCAACGACACGAGTAAGGAGAAAGCGTGCCCACGGCGTTTCCAAACATCAAGCAATGGCCTTCTCCCGAGGGTTACTGGCCCGAGGTCCAGCGGCGCGGGAAGTGGCTGATGATGAGCGATACGGGTTGCGCCACCGCCTTCATCGATCTCACTCGCCGGTCACCGAAAGCCAAGCCAAACCACTCTGAATACGTTAATTCGTTCGATATTCTTCCGGACGGAAGGATCGTCGTCTCTTCAATGCTGACGAAACCGCCTCGCAAATACGCAATTCGGATTCACCCAGCGGACTGGCCCACAAAACCGACCGCAGGCGTTCTTGAAGAATACCCGAACCCCAGCGATATGCTTCTTGCAAAGGTCTGGTCTGTCTCGGGCTGCATCATCGCCTTCGATTTTCGCATTGAACGGAGCAATCCAGTCGGCACACACCAGGTATATTTCCTCGACCGCGGCAAGTTCGTCGCCGCACCCGGTTTGCCGACCGTGACATCCTTCGGCCGCGACCCGTTCGACTATCAGGTTCACACGAACGGAAAGGTCACTCTCCCAACCGGCGAAGAGATTCTAATCTGGGACGGCGACGGGTACACCTGGAACGGGAAGCGGTTCGAGTTGAGTTGGAAACTAGGCGTCAAGGAACCAGGCGGAATCGAAGGCTGGATGTCAGTTCCGTGGGGAGCAGACGGATTTTTCTACCTGTCGGAACGGCAGGTCACGTATGTCCGGCGTGGGAAACGCCCGGTTCGGGTGCATCCGGATGCCGGGAGCGTCACCTTTTTATCTCCTGGCCCGGAAGATTCGATAATCCTCTGCATGTTCAAAAATGCCAAGCGTCATATCGCTCGCGTGTGGTTCCCCGCGGATGGAACGTACATCCCTCTTTTTCGCGTGCAACTCGGTTGGCGGCCATCGACTTTGGGCGGCGACCCGCTGTACTGGAACAAGACCGCCAAGCACATCCACATCTCGCCGTTGACCACATTCCCGGATTCCGATCTCCTCGGGTTGAAGCGTATCAAGCCGCCTGGGAAGGGGTACCAGATTCCCAAGGGATGAGCCGGACCTTCACTTCGCATCGATCTTGGTTCGGGCTTGTTTTGCGGCGTCGCGAACTAATTTCTGGCGATCGGAATCCAGGCGCTTCAGACTGGGAAGGGCGGACTTCGCATCGGGACCGATCGCGCCCAGTGCAATCGCGGCCTGTCGGCGTACAGCCCACTCCGGATCCTTCAGCACCTCGGTGAGCGCTGGGACGGCATCCTTCGCCGCCGGACCAATCGAAGCCAGAGCCAGTGCGGCGTGCTGTCGTGTGAGTCCGTTCGGACTCTTCAAGAGCGGGATCAGTTCTGGTACCGCGTCGCTGGCTTCCGCGCCGAGTTGGCTGAGGCCGAGCGCTCCGCGTGCCTGCACTTCCGGATTGGAGTCGGAGAGCATCGCACGCAACTCGTCGGGACTTTTCCCCGCGTCCCGAAAGACCGACGGCGAGGACGTTTTTCCACACCCCACAAGCACAACTAAGACAAGAGCCAGGGTCGCCATCCGCATGGGTCTCCTCCTTCTTGCCGTTCACCAGGTGCATAAGAACGCGGCACGCCTGCGGTCTGACTCAGCTCAACACCAAAGGTTCGCCGGGAATGCGGTCCTTGGCGATCGAGATTGCGCGCGACACTTCATCCAGGTTGGTTCCGTCCCACCTCACGACATTGGGATGTGTGAAGTCCTGGTTGTGCGGACACACGGGCATGATGCCCAACCCCCGCGGCCGATGCCGCAGCCAGCGGAGCATGTAGTCCGGATAGTCGTCGTAAAGTAGCTTGCCGTACACCATCCCTTTGTCGCTCGTGAGATGAATGTCCACATCAGGACCGATGTGGCGCTGACACCAGCGAACTTTCTCGTCCCACGCCAGCGCGTACCGTTTCGGACCTTTGGTCAGAATGTGAATGCCGAATCCATGTTGTTCGCATAACGCAAGAATCTTCATTCCCATCGGAATTGGATCGAGGTTCAGCCACCATCCTGGCTGCGCCTTAATGAGTCGCATCCGGGCCAGGATGTGTTCCCTCAGTTCGATCTGCCACAGGTTTTCGCGTGTAATCGCCAGTTCCTCCGGCGATCGCAGCAGTTCCAAATCTCGGACCAATGCGCCATCGTAGTCGGCAAGAGAGCCGTCCATGTCGAAAAGGGCGATATCAATGCCGTCGGGGTCCATCGGATGTCTCGGAAGTGCATGGGATGAGCTACTTTCATGTTAATGTTCTGTTGAAACCTTGGGTGGGTTGTCCCCAAAGCTCTCAAACTGAGCCAGGTTAGCTCAACCATTATGCCGAATAGAACCTGACCACAGTCTGCACAGCCTTACGCCACGCGGTGAGTTTCTTCTCGCGTTCGGTGGAGGTGAGTTTCGGCGCAAATTGCGCTGCAGGCGATAGCAGAGCAGCAAGCTTCGTTTCATCTGCCAATCCCGCACCAACGGCGGCGAGGAACGCTGCACCGAGCGCAGTCGATTCACTTTCCGCTGCCCGCGCCACCGGCCGACCGAGTGCATCCGCCTGGAACTGCAAGAACCAATCGTTACGGGCCATCCCCCCATCGACTTTTAAGAGACCCACACCCCAACCCCCTCCCTGGGGGGAGGAGGAGTAAGACGCACGCGTTTCTCGTAAATCGCTCCCTTCTCCCGCTTCTTTCTCCCCCCTCCCCGCAGGGAGGGGGGCCGGGGGGGTAGGCTGTTTGGCGTCCTTTTCTGCCGCCTCAACCAGATCCGCAACCTGAAACGCAACACCCTCCAGAGCCGCTCGCCCCAAGTCGGCAGCGGTGGTGGCTCGAGTCAGACCGAAGATCACCCCACGGGCTTCGGGTACCCAGTGCGGCGCTCCTAATCCAACCAGACCAGGAACGAAAATCACTGGTTCCTCCAGGTTCGATTCTTTCGCGAGCCGTTCCACTTCGGCAGCCGACTTGAAGAGGTGCAGCCCATCGCGCAACCATTGCACCGCCGCGCCAGCGATGAATACCGCTCCTTCGAACGCGTACTTCGGTTTCGTATCGGTCATCGCTGCCACGGTTGTGAGGAGCTTGTGCTTCGATGACACGGCGTTGTCACCCGTGTGGAGCAAATAGAATGCTCCCGTGCCGTAAGTGCATTTCGCTTCGCCGGGCTTGAAGCAACCCTGGCCGAAGAGAGCGGCTTGTTGATCGCCGGCAACTCCGCGAATCGGAATTCCATCCGGCAGGAAGTCCAAACCCTTTGTAGCGCCAAACGCCGCCACGCTCGGCTTGACCTCCGGCAACGCCGCTTGCGGTACGCCAAAGTAGCGGAGTAGTTCATCGTCCCATTGCAGTGAGTGGATATTGAAGAGAAGCGTACGGCTGGCGTTGGTGGTGTCGGTTACATGAACTGCCCCGCCGGTGAGTCGCCAGATCAGAAACGAATCGACCGTTCCGAACGCCACTTCGCCGTGACTGGCCCGTACCTTCAGGAGCGGCATTTCTTCCAATCGCCATCGCACTTTCGTACCGGAAAAGTATGGATCGAGCACCAGTCCGGTGCGTGCCGTGAGCCACGGCTGGTCGGCCGCATTTGTCCGGCAAAAGTCTGTGGTTCGCCGATCCTGCCACACAATGGCCCGACCAATCGCGCGGCCCGAGGCGCGGTCCCACGTTAAGACCGTTTCGCGCTGGTTGGTAATTCCGATGCCGGCCACGTCGCGTGGGTCGCGTCCAGATTTCGCCAGGGCTTCACGGACCGTGCGCGCAACGGAATACCAGATGTCTTCCGGTTCGTGTTCCACCCAGCCGTCGCGTGGGTAGTGCTGCTCGATCTCCTGTTGGGCGGTGCCAAGGACGGCAAAGTTGGTCGCGTCGTATACGAGGGCGCGTGAACTGGTCGTGCCTTGATCGATGGCCAGGAGAATGGGAGAGGACATCACTTGCTCCGGTGCGTGATTACAACACCGGCTTATGGTATCATCGGGCGGTCGAACACTACACCTCTCAAACCTTCGGCGGCTCATGTCGAATCCGTCCGATCCGTCAACGAGTGATCTACCTCCGCAGTCTCCCCCAGGAGACGAAACGTGAACCGTCCCACCCGATCCCGAACCCGGCACAGCCGCCGCCCAGACGCTCTCGCACAGTGATGACCCACCTACGGCGTCGCTCCCCCGCTCCGCGCGGACGACAGAAAGAGTGGAACCGCCCGGCTTCGTGATCCTGCGTGAACTCGGCAGTGGGGGAATGGGTGTTGTGTACGAAGCGCGGCAAACTCGGCTAAATCGACTCGTGGCGTTGAAGATGTGTGGTGAAGTTGTGGGACATGGCCAGCCGGCGGGAGATCCTCACGTTCGATGGTTTCGCGCGGGAGGTCATGCACGTTGGGTTCACACCCGACAGCAAGAACCTTGTCGTCGCCAGTGGCTTGGATTGGTGCGGCGTTTCCTCCACTCTCCCCAGTTCCGCACTTGCCCCGCTTTGGATTTGTTCGCTTTGCTCGATGGCGATAGCCGTACTGCTCGTTCACACGCGATTGAGAACTGGTCACACCGGCTCGAACTCGGTCCAGGCGTCGAGGTAGCGGGTGAGGATGGGGAATTCGGTCGATTTGGCGCGGAGAATATCCTTTGCCTTCGCCACCAGTTCGGCTTCCTGCTCCGAACTGATGTCGCCGGTGAGGATGCGAGTGCGGAGGAATACGAAATACGTATCGAGCGTGTCACAAAGACAGTAGTCGTTGATCTCCTGAAGTTTGCCTTCCTGATACATCTGATAAACGCGTTCCCCGGAGACGTCCATCTTCCCCGGTTTGCCGAGAAGCTTCGCCAACAGGTTCAACCCGCCGGCCAGTCGGCAGGCGCCGAAGTTGGTCAGCCAGTCCATCAGGTCGATGGGGCCGTTGAAGCGGTTGCGGCTGTTCTGGTAATACTCGCGAGCTGAAATGCCGTACCGGAATGCAGCCAGTTCCAGAAGAGGCATGTCGAACCCGCGTCCATTGAAGGTAACGAGCTTCGCGTCGTAATGCGTGACGCCAAACCAGAACTGATTGACGATTTCGCGCGGCCGGAATTGCGGTTCGTCGAGGCACTTGAAGTTGAGAAGTGAAAAGTCCGGCCCAACGCGAAGCATGCACACCGCGACCGGCAGTTGAAAGCTAACTGGGATGAAGTCGGTGTTTTTCCAGTTCTGCCCGCGAGCTTCCGCACGAGCCCGATCGACGGCTTCTTGTGGCGACAGATTTTCGCTCGCATACTTCACTGCAGCGAGCAAACGACCATCGGGTACACTCTCCGTGTCCACCACCAGGAAAGCCGTCCGGGTAGCGGGGTCAGGTACTGAGGTGCGCGCTGGGAAAGCGTCGGCGAATCCCATTGGCTGGCTCCGAATGAGAATGCGGCCTGCCGCGTTCTCGTTTATCAAAGTAGTAGGCACACTCCGTGTGCCGTTGCTTTTCGGAGCTGAGCAGCACTCAAGACAACGGCACACGAAGTGTGCCTACTACTTATTGGAACTGTCGTCGGAATTGATCCACGGGTCAACCTCAGCAGGCCTTATCTGCGGACAACTGTCAGCAGGCCAGCGCGAGACATGCCGAAAGCGCGGACTGTGCGGGCGTGGGGGTGAGTCGTACTCTCACGTCATGAACGACAATCCCACACAGACGACGGGGGCTCATCCCCCCAACTCCCCTACCGCTCTTCCACCGACATCGCACCCAACGAAGGGTGCTCTCCTTATTGTCTGGCTCGTTGTGTTCATCGACTTGCTTGGCTTCGGTATCGTGCTGCCCGTGATGCCGCGGCAAGCGGAGCCGTACTTGAATCACCTCGGCCTGGCGTCGGAGGCGAAGGGCGCTGTGATCGGTGTGTTGTTCTCGGTCTTCTCGCTCATGCAGTTCGTGTTCAGCCCGATGTGGGGGCGTATTTCCGACCGGATTGGTCGCCGGCCGGTGCTGCTCATTAGCCTCTTCGGCTCGGTCGTTTTTTACGCCCTCTATGGCTATTCCGTCACGCTTCCCGAGACACAAGCAACGATCGCGATTGGTCTCATGCTTTTGTCGCGTATCGGCGCGGGCATCGCCGGGGCAAGCGTCGGCACGGCCGCTGCTGTCATCGCCGACTGCACGACGCCGGAGAAACGCGCCAAGGGAATGGCACTGATCGGCATCGCATTCGGAGCCGGCTTCACGCTGGGGCCGCTCCTGGCATTCTTCGGGCTGGCACTCTTTGCACGCGAACCGTGGGGCGTGGGGGCGCTCGCCTCCGGGCTCTCGTTCATCGCGCTTCTCATTGCGATTGCAATCTTCAAGGAAACTCGCACGCCGGAACACAAAGCGGGCAAGGAGTTCTTCAGCATCGCACGCACAGTGGAAGTGCTGAAAATGCCCACCGTGGGCGTACTGATCCTCACTTACTTCCTGGCGATCTTCGCGTTTGCCAACTTCGAGGCGACTCTGGCGCTTCTCACGAAGGCCGCATTCGAGATGAGCGAGGACGATAACTTCCTCGTATTCGCCACGGTTGGTGCAGTGCTGACATTCGCGGGCGGAATGTATCGCGGGGTGGCGAAACGGCAGTCGGAGAAAAAGTTACTGACGTTCGGCGTCGTAATGATGATCTTCGGCTTGGGGGGAATCGGGGTAGTGGCCTATTTGGCTACTCACCCCGGCACTGTCTCGGGCGGTACGCTGAAAACGCTGTTCTACGCAGCGATGGTGTTCGCGGTGATCGGCTTCGCCTTTGTGAATCCTTCCATCTCGGCGCTGGTCTCGAAGCGAGCCGATCCAGAGCGGCAGGGTGAAGTGCTTGGCGTGAACCAGTCGTTTGCGTCGCTGGGCCGGATTCTGGGTCCGTTCCTCGGATCGGTCTTGTTCCAGGCCGAAACCTCGCGCACACTTCCCTATGTGGCCGCTGTGCTTACGCTGTTCGTCGTCATGATGTTGCTGCCGCATGTGGCGAACCCTGCCCGCGAGGGCAGTGGGTGACCTGCTCGCAAGGGCAGTGGGTGGACCCGCCGGCCTTGCGGCCGGGGTTCGCCAATCTTGCTGTGGAAGGAACCGCATGCCGTCGCTGGATCGGGTGGAAGCCCGTCGAATTGCGATCATCAAGCCGAGTGCGCTGGGCGATATCGTCCACTCGCTGCCGGTGCTCTCCGCGCTGCGGGTCCGCTTCCCGGCCGCAAGCATCACCTGGGTCGTGAACAGTGCGTATGAATCGCTTCTGACTGGTCATCCCGATCTCACCGATACCTTGCCATTCAATCGCGGCGCGCTGAAAGGGCTTCGCGGGGCGATCTCCACGTCGATTTCATTCGCCGCGGAACTGCGTCGCCGCCGGTTCGATCTGGTGATCGACATGCAGGGATTATTCCGTACGGGGTTGATGGCGTGGGCCAGCGGTGCGCTACGGCGAGTGGGATTTGCCAACGCGCGCGAGGGAAGCCGATACGCCTACACGCACAAGGTGCAGTCGCCCGCTCTCGATGCCGCCCATGCGGTCGATCGGATGTGGTGTGTGGCGGAAGCGTTCGGCGTCGGGCACTTGCCGAAAATGTTCCACGTGCCGGTGCGAGAAGCCGAAGAGGAAGTCGCGAAACGCGAACTTGGCTCGTTGCCGCGGCCGCTGATTGCCGTGGCCGTGGGCGCTAAGTGGGTCACGAAACGCTGGCCGGCGAATCACTTTGCGGAGTTGCTCCGGAGGGCACAATCGCACTTCGGCGGCTCAGTGGTGTTTGTCGGAACGAGTGAAGATAGCGCGGCTTCGCAAGAAGTGCTGACGCAACTCCGCGGGCCAGCTCTCGACCTGACCGGCAAGACTTCGCTTCCGCGTCTCTCTGCCGTGCTCTCGCTCTCGGATGTGATGCTGGCGAACGACACTGGCCCGCTCCACCTGGCCGCTGCACTCGGGCGGCCGTGTGTCGCGCCTTATCTCTGCACGCGCGTGGCGTTGCATGGGCCATACACGCCAGCCTCGCGCTGTAGCGAAACATCTGTGGCGTGTGCCGGCAGCTATCTCAAGAAATGCGATAACATGATTTGCATGCCGGAACTGACCGCCGACCGGCTCTGGCCGAAACTTGCCGAGACCCTCGATACATGGCAGCAAACGCACAATTCCCGTTCCGCCTGATCCTCGCGAGCGGCTCGTTCGGCCGCCGCTGTTTGATGGAGCAGGCCGGTTATCCGTTTGAAGTCAGGCCGTCCAACATCGACGAACCAACCGAGGCGCGGCTCGGTGACTGTCGCCATTATGTTGGTGAGTTGGCGTGGTTGAAGGCCGCCGCGGTTGCCCCGAAGGTCGAAGATAGCCTGATTATCGCCGCCGACACCGTCGGCTGGCTGCATGGCAAGGTGATCGGCAAGCCGGAGGACGAAGCCGACGCCAGACGGATCATCAAATCGCTTTCGGGCACTGTTCACGAACTCTGGACGGGTGTGTGTCTGTGGTTACGCCCCGGCGACTGGCAATTTTGCTGGCAGGAACGCAGCCTCGTGCGGATGAAAGCACTTTCCGACGCCGAAATCGACGCCTACCTGAAGACACGCAAATGGGAGGGGTGCAGCGGCGCTTACGCCATCGAACTTCCCCACGATCCCTACCTTACCGTCGAGGAGGGGAGCGCGAGCAATGTGATCGGCTTGCCGATGGAGTCGCTGGAGAAAGCGCTCGGGTGGATGACCAAGAACTTCATGATCAGCGCGAGCAGAGCTTGACGTCTCGACTGGTGTTTTGCTAAATTAAAAAGCATCAGCGTTGAGAGTAGCGGGGGGTTGGGGTTCCGTGACGTATTCTGCGTCGCGGCCACAACTCATGACAGATCTCTACATCATCTGGGATTCCCCGGATGAACCAAACGGCAATCACATTCACATTTTCAGTCGGCACGAGGTAACACTCGAAGAAGTGGAAGAAGTGTTACGCGCTCCGCGTCGGTGCGCGTTCAGCCGCAGCACCGGCTGGCCGATTTGTTTCGGCTGGACATCGAGCGGCAAATACCTCGCGGTCGTGTACGAGGAGATTTACCACGACCCGCGAACGGTCCGTCCTATCACGGCTTATCTCGCCCCGCCGCCTGGCGGAGGATAACCTCATACATGAACCGAGTGAGAGTGGCACCGTTCAATGAACGGTCGTGTTGGGGCGGCTGCCGAGCGGCATCCGCTTTCGGCTGGCCGCCATTCAGAGAAAGGCAGCTCTTCGGGTGGGCGACTTTCTCCGAAAGTCGCGGTCAGTTTCGCAGAAACTGACCATCGCCACACGCACTGTGGCGGTTGAATAATGGCATTGCTCGATGTGCTGTGCTCACCCGCCATTCTGCGAATGGCGATTGTTGCTCTTCGAGCGACCGCGACTTTCGGAGAAAGTCGCCCACCCGAGAATGCCCACCTCAAAATCGGCGAGACTGCTGCGGGGCTGACTCACAGTGGGACACATGCCAGAGGGTTCAGGTAGCAGGCTCTCGTCAGCCGCGACCCAGCACGGCATCAAGTGCCCAGCAACCGGGAACGTGTGTTCGCTCTTCGCGGCAGTGGCGGAGCAACTCTTCATCCGTGCAGCCGGCGTCTTCGAGTGCATCGGCGAGAATGGGCATGTCGGCGAAGTTGCCACTCGCGGCGATTTGTTCCGCGATGTGCCGAACCGCGCCGTGATTCCAGACCAACCACGCGGGATCGATAACGGTTTTGCGGAGAGGATGCCCGAAGATGTCGCGAACGTAATCGGCCATTCGCGACCGCGCTTCCGAGAGTCGCGTTCGGGCAACGATCCCTTGCAGTCGTTTTTGGATGCGGCCAGGAATCTGATTGCCGTCCCAGCGGATATGGCGAAGTTCGTCGCGGTCTTTGTCTGGGAGCCGCCGGAGGACTTCCTCGCGGACCTCGCGGGCGGGTGGGCGACGAACGAGACCGTTCAGATCATCGCGAATCTCACGGAAGGTCTGTCGGCGGATATGCGATTCCACCGCCACACTCACGGTATTCGCGCCCGCCCAGCCGACGCCAAATCTCAACGCGAGTGACAGGAATTCGTTCACGACCCGGCTATTTACACCGAGCAAATTTGCGGCTTGTGGGGTGAAACAGAATGTACTCAACAGCAGGCCGCCGGCAGGTAGACGATCCGTAAACCTCACGGTCAGTAGCCTGCGGATCTCTGCTGGTGAGCACGCTTCGGCTGAGCCGCTGTCAACACTTCTTCGCACGCACTCCAGCATCTCCCGGCCCAAACCGGAGAGATTGGCGTGCGGGGTATCGAGTTCATACGCACACGCCAACAGCAAATACTTTCGACCGCTTGTGCGCGCCCCGTGGTTGCGAAGCCGCTTGACCAATCGCGTGGGATTGGGGCAGACGAACCACTCGGCCTCCGTGAGACCGAACGCTGTCTGCATATCGAGACTGCTCATCAAGGAGAGGACGGGGCCGGCGGGATCGGGGTTCGCGCGCTGGCGGGATACACGGTTTGGTACGAAGTTGGCATCACCATCGGAGCCGGTGTGTACGTATACGGCTGAGTGTATGGATGCGACAGCGACTGCGGTTCCTCGCCGTAGATGAACCGATGCCACAGACTTGGTTTCGGCGTCTTTGCCACGCCGGGGTCATCGTTTGTGTTCGGCGTCAGGAACATCTCACCCACCGTGACCGGTAATGTCAGGGTGTCGCCGATCGCCGAAAGCACCACATCCGCCGCGTAAACCGGAAGCATGAGCGGTTGGTCAGACCAGTCGTCTTTTTCAGTATTCGGACTGAATCGCGCGGCGGCGATGTTGACCCCTCCGTAGACGGTGGATTCGGTCGGCGATTCGCGTGAGAGGTTCTGCACCGTACCGCAACCGCACAGCGCGAGCGCCAGCCCGCCGATTACGGAAATCCGCTGCATGATTCGTCTCGCACCTGTTGGTAGAATTGCGGAGCGAAATACCCGTGGCAATTTCCAGCGTCAACGAAAAACTGTTGCGTTTTTGGCGTCGGAGGTCTGGGCAGAGGAAGTTCCAGTGTTGCGAGCGGTTCGCAGAATGTTCCTTTGTCAAACCTCCAACGCTAAAACATCGCAACAATACTCCCAAGAGGCAACCATGTCGTCCCCCTCGCGTCGGGAACTGTTGGCCGCGGTCGCGGCCGTGGGTGTTGGCAACGCCACATTTCACCGTGCGGTTGTCGCAGCGGTCGCCGAACCGAAGGTGGAAGTCGTCACACCCGAAATGGTGAAGAACGCGGAGTGGGTCGCGGGTATCGCGCTCACTGACGCCGAGCGGAAGAGTGTGGCGAGCGGACTGACGCAAATACTTCAGCGCGTGGCGGCACTCAACAAGCTCGACCTCGGCAATGCGGTTCCACCCGCCGTCTATTTCACTCCCACCCCGGGTGAAGCACTGAGCGGCGATCGCGGGAAAATGGCCCTCACGCCGATGAAAGAGGCGAAGAAACCCGCGACCGACAACGATCTGGCATTCGCGCCGGTCAGCTTACTCGCCGAGTTGATCCGCACAAAACAGATTTCTTCGACCGAACTCACGAAGCTCTATCTCGCACGACTGAAGAAGTATGATCCGGCACTTCTGTGTGTCGTGTCGCTTACCGAAGAAGTCGCGCTCAAGCAGGCCGAAGCGGTCGATAAGGAGATTGCGGCCGGGAAGTATCGCGGCCCGCTGCACGGCATTCCGTGGGCGGCGAAAGACCTGATCGCCTACCCCGGATACAAGACCACCTGGGGCGCCGGGCACTTCAAAGAGCAAACGCTGAACGAGAAAGCCACCGTTGCGGCTCGCCTGGATGAGGCGGGGGCGGTGCTGGCGTGCAAATCCACGCTCGGGACGCTTGCGCTGGGAGACGTGTGGTTCGGCGGCACCACCCGCAACCCGTGGAACATCAAACAGGGGAGTAGCGGATCCTCCGCGGGCAGTGCTTCCGCCGTGGCGGCGGGGCTGGTGGGCTTCGGCATCGGCAGCGAAACGCTCGGTAGCATTGTGTCGCCGAGTGCGCGTTGCGGCGTTACGGGTCTGCGCCCCACCTTCGGCCGCGTGAGTCGGTACGGCTGCATGACGCTGTGCTGGTCGCTCGACAAGATTGGCCCGATGTGCCGCAGTGCGGAGGACTGTGCGTTGGTGTTTGGCGCAATTCACGGGACCGACGGCAAGGACGCGACTGTACAGAATCGGCCGTTTCATTGGCCCGCCAACATCAAGCTGAAGGATGTCCGCGTGGGTGTGATCGAAGACGCGGGTGTTTCCGCCGCGGATCGCAAGGTACTCACGGATATCGGTGTGACGCTCGTACCGATCGCGCTTCCACGCACGACCGCATCGAGCAGTATTCGCCTGATTCTCGATGTGGAATCCGCTGCGGCGTTCGATGACATCACACGCGCTGGGGTCAATGAAGGTATTGGTTTCTGGGGGAATACGTTCCGTCGCGGTCGGTTTGTCTCGGCGGTCGATTATCTCAGCGCACAGCGTGCTCGCACTCTGCTATTGGCCGAGATGGCCAAGGTGATGGAAAAGGTCGATCTTTATGTCGGCGGGGACGATCTGGAAATCACTAATCTCACCGGCCACCCGACGATCTGTCTCCCGAATGGCTTCCGCAAAAACGGCACGCCAACGGCGCTGACCTTCACTGGCAAGCTCTTCGGCGAAAGCACGCTTCTGGCGGTGGTGAAAGCGTACCAGGACGCCACCGGCTACCATCTCAAACGCCCACCGCAAGAAACCTGGGTGGTGGAGAAGAAGGACGGGAAGTAGTGGAGCGATTCGATGACACCAAAAGAATGGAAAAAGCCGAACCTGCGGACGGGGTCTCCGCTGTGCGGCCCATTCGACTTTCTCATCGGGCGAATCACATCCCGCCAGATCGGGTTATTTTTGGTCGCGTGCGCCCGCCGCGTTTGGAAATCGCTCGACAATGTCGTTTTTCGCAAAGCAGTTGAGACAACAGAACGATATTTACTCCAAGAAGTACCGCAGTCAGAAATGGAAGAAGCATGGCAGTCGATTCAAGGCATCTCCGCTCCTGGGGCGGGTGGTATCTACTGGCTCACAAATGGCCAAGGTAGTTTCGACACCCAAAATGGATGGGAAGGAGCGGATGAATTCGCAAAATTGGCTACCAATCCAACACGTGAAGCCGCAGCACAGATGGAGGTCCTTCGCGACATTTTTGGCGACCCATTCCGCCCGGTGATTCCTGATCCCAAATGGTTCACATCAACGGTCGTTACGCTTGCGCGTGGGATTTACGAAGAACAAGCATTCGACCGGATGCCCATTCTTGCCGACGCGATTCAGGATGCTGGCTGTGAAAACGCACGGGTGTTAGATCACTGTCGCCAAGTCCAGAAACATGTTCGAGGCTGTTGGGTTGTGGACATGATTCTCAACCACAATCCGACACTGAATGCAAATGAATGGGACTTCTCTAACGATGTCCAGCTTATGATTCGTAGCGCGTGGCCACGTACAAGTGACCGCAAGCTTCGTCTGTTCGCGTGTGGCTGCTGTCGGCAAGCGTCGGAATTTCAATCGAATGACATGTCGTGGTGGCGAACGTTAATCGCTGCTGAACAGTTCAGTGATAACCAGCCGGTGTCAGAACGTGATGAAATCTACTTTGATCATGATCGCTATCGCGGCGGAGATGTCGGTACTAGTTGGGCCTTCGGCCGTCTTTCTTGGATTCGCCGCGACCATCCCGCTCATTTAGCTGCGGAGGCAGCTGAGTATCTTTGCTATGACGCGGGCAACAACGCGAACTTCGAACCAGAGTGGCGACTGGTGGCGGATGAACGCAGGACTGCTCCACTTCGTCTTCTGCGGTGCGTGTTCGGCAATCCACTTCGTCCGCCAGTAAAGTTCCTGAAGAAATGGAAATCGGCTGAAGTGCTAAAGCTTGCGCACGCGATTTACGATAGCCACAGCTTCGACCGAATGCCTAAACTCGCGTCACTTCTGGAAAAGGCAGGCTGCACCAACCCGGCCATTCTCGCACACTGTCGCGACAAGGGACCATTTCCAAACGGTGTGCCCAAAAGTTATCCGGTGCCGACTCCGCCGATTCACTGTCGTGGGTGTTGGGTGGTGGATGGTATTTTGGAGCTGAAATGAAGCTGAAATGAAGACGGAGTGGTTCGTTTTTAACGAGTCGCGACCGCGAGGGAGCGGAAAAGGTCGACTGCTCCCTCGCGGTCGCGGCTCGTTGAAATTATGGGAACGCCTTGATCGTTGCTCGTAGTTCTGGCCGTTCCATTACTTCTTATGCCATTTGAAGTTCGCCCAATCGACCGTCGCGAACCACTCGGCGCCGGCCTTGGTGTGTTCCGCCAACTCCGCGAAGAGCGCATCATCTGGCGTCTTGAAGTTGAAGCACGACTTCCCCTGCTTCCGCTTTTTGAGCGCGGGCGACATAATCGCTTCCAGTTCGGGATTGCAGTACGTGCTCATCAGGTGGAAGCTGACGTACGCCTTGCCGACATGCACCGCGGCGAAGCCAACCGGTTTCTTGTTCGGACCGATGTGCTTCGTATCGAGGTAGTACCAATCCGCGGTGTCCTTCACCACGATCATGTCTTTCGCGTAAGGCTCAAGGATTGCTTTGAGTCTCTGAAATGTGGCCGCGAAGTCCACCGATGGCGCGGCGGCTTTCTTCTTCGTGGCAGGCTTCTTCTTTGCGGCGGACTTCTTCGGAGCGGCTTTTTTTGCGGGCTGTTTGCTGGGCATGGTTCGACACCTTCTGTCTGTGATTAATCTGTTCGTCGGACGGACAGATCAGTCCACTTGAGTAACTTGCTCGTCAAGTTGTTCAGCCATGGAGCCGACGCGTCATCGCGTCCATCATCTCGGTAATCTCGAACCACAACTCGGAGCCATCCGCGCACGTCATCTGGTCGAAACTTTTGCCGCTTTCGCCGTTTACCAGAGCTTGACGGGCGAACTGCTTGCCGAGTACGCTCAGGATGTCGTACTCGTCGGACGTGCGCAGCACGAGATACGGGCGTTCCTGCGTGCCGTCCCCGGTGGACTGGATTCCCTCGATACAGCGGAAGCAGATAAACCGCTCCAGTTCAGAAGCCTGCGTGTTGCCTTCTTCGCGCATCGCGAGGCTCAAGAGCAAGTGAGCGCCGGGACTCAGTAGAAGGTTCGGCTGGGCCTGTGCGAAAACATTCTTCACATCCGCGAATCGCTTTTGTTGAAACGCATCTTCCATATCACGGAGGTCTTGCGAATAGCCATCGTAGTTCGGCTGATTCACAACCAGATTGCGTATGGCTTGGAATGATTCGAGCGTTGGGTTTTGGAGGAACGCGACAAAGAGTTCTTGCATGGTGGCACCTGTCGTGAATGTCGCGGTTCGCTCGCGGCACGCATCGCAGAACGCCGATGCGAATGGAAAAGAGGATCAGATGGAGCTTCGATTATGCTAAACTCCACATCCCAATCGAGCAATGCGAAACGATAGGGGTGTGCCTGTGGATTTTGGAGGTTTGTGCATAGGCGTTTTCAGATGATTCCCCGCCAAAATCCGCAGCCCCCAAACGACACCAGCGGAGGCATAATGGCATCGCGAGCGGAAGAGAGCACCTGTCGTCTTCTGTGGGCGATACTCGCTGATTTACCGACCGGGGATCCGATTCCCGACTCCGACTATTTTCGAGAGGCACTGGGGGCGTTGGAGTTCTACCTTTCCGAATTGTTCTCAGAAACTCTGGACGGGATCATTCCTCTCGTCGCCCGAAAACTTGGGGATGATGAGGTAGAAATCTTTGGCGTCGGGATTCTCATCTCCGACCAAACCGTGACCCCTCTCGCCCTTCAACTCCAGTTTGTCGCCAGCGGAGACGCGGTTTCGTGGTTGGAAGGCCGGCTCGGGGAGCGAGGCGACAATGGAATGGTGCGAACACCTTACGATTCCCTGCACGTCGTAACCAAGCGACTCCGGAAGTTGGGCTGCCGAACTGACGCCATCGACTGGGTTGACGTGCTGAGCTTCGGCCAACGCCGCGTTTGATCTATGCCGGTGCCGGGGTCCGGTTAGCGCGACTATGCCAACGGCGCAAGCCGGCCGCTTGCAGATCAGATGCGGAGGCTGTGCAAGACTGGATAAGTAGAGGAAACTTTACCGATCAGGAAGAGTCGCAGGATTACGGAAACGTGGAGTTGGCCACATGACGACCCTCTTCCCTCGGGCAGGTCTGCCCAGTTTGGCAGTGATGGCAGTATTCGCAGGCGTGCTCACGGGGGTGCCGAAAGCGAAAGCCGATGACAGTACAGTGTCAATGCAGCAAGCGCAAACGATGCAACAACTCGTGCGGATGTCGAACGCCGACCTGACCGCACTTTACATGGCATCGCCGCCCGGTTCCGTGCCGAGCGGATATACGCCTGGCCGCTCGATCAAGAATCCCGGCTCTCGCCGAACCGTGCTGAACTCCCGGGCCACGCGGTTGGTGTGGCAAGGGAAGATCTTTCGCGACGATGGCACGATGGTTAACCGCCTGTTCGGCGTGGGGCGCGCCATTCCAGCGGAGGTGTATATGGGACACAGTCTGCTCGATGGTCAGCCGTCGTTGATTTTCGATTACTCGAAGTCGCGGTTGTGGCCGGATGTGCGCGATGAAGTGCGAGAAGTGTCGCCGGGCCTGTACCTGGGAATCATGTATCGGGGTCGCGGACAGATGGAACAGAAGCAGTTCTTTACTCTCGATGCGCGGAAGTGAACTATAAAGATCTCACCCCGCTTCACGTTTCGTCTCCGGCGGAAACGAAGCAGATTCCTTCATCTCACGTTGTCCCTTCTCTAACTCTGAGAACTCGGCTTCTGAAGCGATCGGTAAAGTTTTGTTTTCGTACCTCAGCGACGATCGATTCAACCAGCAGCAGTCGGTCGCCGAGCGGCAACCGGGCGACTCGCTGCTGAAGCTCGTAAAGTTCGTTCTCGTCTGCCATTCCACACCCTCCGCTTCACACGTCCCGCTTGCTGAAGCCCAAGAGACCCACCACCGCCGCCGCCAAACCCAATACGCCGCAGCCGATCAGCAGTTGCATCAGGAGGTCGGAGTTGTACTGCCCTTGGAGGACAAACTTCAGCCGGGCGAGTTGGCGTTCCGGCGATGGCCACGGCTCCGGTAACAGCGACAGCAAGAAGCCGGAGCCGTACAGCACCAGCCAGAACACCGTGATTCCCAGCATCGGGCCGTTGGTCAGCGCGCCGATGGTCACGCCCCAGGACACAATTACTCCCAGCACAGCGCACACAGTGAGCACCGCTGCGATACCGCCCATGAACGACAAGTCAGTGTGCGAGTCGTCTTTGAAGAGGAAATAACTCGCCAACAACACCGCGAACGACAACACCGCGAACGTGACCGTTACGACGATCAGTCGGGCATGCCACTTCGCAAGAAAGTACTGGTAGCGGCTGATTCCGCGACTGAGCACGGAATCCGCCACCGTGCCGCGTTCGGAACTGATTGCGGAAACCGCCAGCACCACCACGAGCGCGAGGCTGCTCAGCATCATCAGACGGAACAGGTCGCCACTCTGCGCCGCCGCGCTCTGGAAGAGCCCCGCTTCCGTGTGCAGTCCCACGCGATAAAGCAAGAGACCAGCCGACGCCAGTACCGTCATCAATACCCACAGGCGATAGACCCAACTGCGGATCGTCTGCCGCAAATCGGTTTGGAAGACCGCCCAGTACGGCAGGAACTTGTTGAATCGAAAGGTGACAACGGGGGGAGATGCGTCCATGCTTGGCTCCGGGCGAACCCCGCCCGCGAGGGCGGTGGGTGATCGAGGTGACTGAATCGTTGCGAATACCCGCCGCCCTCGCGGGCGGGGTTCGCCCAACTCAAGCTGCTTCCGCGGCCTGATACAGCCGGGCGAAGCCGCGGCCTTCCTCTTTTTCCACCAGATCCAGATACGCCTGTTCTGTCTGCATACCGACGCTGCGCACCGTGATGAGCGTGACCTTGTGGTCCGCGAGCGCCTGAAAGAGTTGTGCCAGCACAAGTGCATTGGGAGTTTCGTCGCCGAGCTTCACATCGAGCCGCCGGTGGCGGAGAACGGCATTCGTCACATCCTTCATTCCGCGAATCGCCTGGACGCACTTGGTAATCGCCTTTTGCTCACCGTCGAGGTCGAGTTCGTAGTGATTCTTGCGGATGCGGCCCTTCAGGTCTTGCAGACTGCCGTGGAAGATCATTTGCCCCTTGTTCAGCACACACGCGTGATTGCAAACTTCGTCCACGTCGCTCAAGTTGTGGCTACTGATGATGAGTGTTTTCTCGGCGGCGAGTCGCTTAATCAGTTCGAGCATCGACCGGCGCGCTTCGATGTCCAGCCCGTGTGTGGGTTCGTCCCAGATGAGCAAGTCAGGTTCGTTGATGAGGCTGGCCGCGACCGCCAGTCGGGCCGTCATACCCGGCGTGAAGTGAGCGATGGAGTCGCCGGAGTGCGGGAGTAAATCGACCGCCCGTATCAGCGTTGCGAGCCGCGGTTTGCGGACATCGGCAGGCAGGCCGAACAGGCGCGCAATGTAATCCAGATAGACAATCGGCGTCATCCCCTTGGGAAACTGCGGATTCGTGGGAATATAGCCAATGCGGCGGCGCAGATCGGCGGAATTCGGCGTCATCCGCTGGTTGAAGACTTTCACCCACCCGGCGGTGGGGCGGTGAAGACCAAGGATGAGCCGCAGGAATGTGGTTTTCCCCGCGCCGTTGGGGCCCAGCAAGCCCAGCACGCAGCCTGGCTCAATGGTGACCGCGACGTCGTTCAGCGCGATCTGCCGGTTCTGGTAGATCTTTGTGAGGTGCTGCGTCTTGACGACCAGCTCGCTTTCGTCCGCTTCCGCCACGGGCCTCTCCCACCCAAGCGCGAATTTCGCGACGCGCCTATAACCGCGGTGGGCTGACGAATCTAGGGCAGTTCAGTTCAATTCAGTGAAGAGGGGAGCCGCAGATGACGCAGATAACACGGATTAAGACAGAAGAAAGAGATCAGAGAACAAAAGACAGAGACCAACATGCCGCTTGTCCTATGTTCTCGAATCTCTGTCCCTGTCTGATCTGTGTTATCTCCGTCATCTGCGGCTCCTCTCTTTTCTCGCTTATCACTTACCAATCGGCGGTGGAGGGGCTTCTCCCGGGGCCGACTTATCCTCCGACACGAAGAGCGCACGCGGGAGCAGACGGAGATTGATCGCGTACTTCACGTTCAGTTCCTTCCCGCCACTGACGCGCAGCGACGTGGCGGAGAGAAGCTTGTCCTCTTTACCGAGGGCACGTTCGACTTCCAGCGCCTGACCGCCGCCTTTCTCGATGAGTTTGCCCATTCGTGCAGGATTGAGGACGACATCCAGCATCGGTGATTCCTCCGGTTTGATCGCAAGCGCATCCTTCATCACTGGAATCGGATCGGGGCCCAGTACGAAGAAGATACCCTTGGGTGCGAAAGCAAACGCGAGTTTGCATTGGTCGCCGCCGAAAATCTTCGCGGGATTGAGGAACCCGCGTTCGTTGGGGAAACTGAAAGTGTGGATGCTCACTTTCCCAGCCTTATCGGCGTCCCACTTCATCCGGTCTTGCTCGGTTTGCGGCGCATCTTTCTCGAAGAACTTCTTGAACTCCTTTTCCAACGCTGAGGGGTCGTCAAAGGCAATTGCGGCGACGAGCGTGAATTCGCCAGTCTTGTCCGGCCCGCGAATCCCCGCGACGATATCCGCTTCGCCCGTCTTCACGGTGCGAATGAGCCCCTTGAAGAGTTCATCGAGCATGTCCTTTGGCGCCCCCGGCTGATTGGCTTGCTTCTGACCCTCCTCCAGCATTTTCACGCCCGCCGCCTTCAGTTCGTCGTTGAAGAACGGCAACCGCGTTTTGAAACCGGCGACAGTATCCGGCTTGAGCAGTCCGGCGAACTGATTTCCGCCCGGCTTGTGTTCACTGATCACTTTTGCCAGGGGAGTGTTCGGTTTGGGGGTGACCGTGAAGTCCACCACGAAATCGCTGGTGGGTAAATCGATACTCAGCCGGAGGGCCGCAGTGTCGGCACCGCCAAGCAGCAGCAGTGCATAGCGGGCGAGCATCTTCTCGATGTCTGGCATTCCGGCCTGCAAAATCTTGCCTAAAACGCCGTCGATCCGGTTCTCGTCGCGACCGAACTCCTTCTTGATCTCGGCGACATAGACGGGGATCGCCTTTTTCACTTCAGGCGTGAGTCGGTCGAAGTGTAACTTACCCGTGAACAACGCGTTCTCGGCCGGATCGTAGAGTTTCTCTGGCGCAACAATGACCTTTGCGTCGAGCGCGGGTTCCGGGTTCGCGCCATAAGCGACGTAAGCGTACTGGTTGGCGAACTTCATCCGCGCCTTATAGCGCGGGTTCAGCGGCGGAACTTCGTAAAGACCTTTCCCGAGGTCTTTCGCCTTCTCGCCGCCATTCCAGCGGTCGCACAGCGCGATAAACTCTTTCTCACCGGTGATCGGGAACGCGATAACAGCCGTGATGTCGGCGGGCTTGGGGGCCAGAAGAACATACCCCACGATGGGCTTGCCCAGGTCCAGTCCCTCGAACCCCTTGTCACCGAGCTGATCCTTGATGGCCTTATTGAACGCTTTCACGGCTTTCTCGCCGCCGACCAGGTCGGCCGCGAAACGAATATCATTGAGCACACGCTCGAACGGATGCGTCTGGAACGTGATCGGCGGATCGGCTGGCTTCGCCGCTGGAGCGGGATCAGCCGCGAAGGCAGGAGCCGGCGCGAGGATCGCCGCGGCGGTCAGAACCAGAGCATAACGCATGGGTGTTCTCCAGGCGGAAGAAGTGACTGGCCCATCATACGCGGATGATTTGCCGCGGTCGAGCGCTTGCCGTAGTTTGTTGGCTGCCCCTGCGCCTTGCAAACTGAGGATGCCATGCACGAACAAGCAGTGACATACTTTCGCGGTCTGCAAGACCGTATTTGTGCAGGTCTGGAACGAGCCGACGGCAGCGCGTCGTTCCGCGAAGATACCTGGCAGCGCCCCGGCGGCGGAGGGGGGCGCACACGGGTCATCGAAAACGGCGGAGTATTCGAGAAGGGGGGCGTGAACTTTTCGGAAGTATTCGGTGAATTCAGTCCCGAATTCGCCAGGCAAGTCCCCGGCGACGGGCTGAAGTTCACGGCGGTTGGCGTATCGCTGGTACTGCATCCGCGAAGTCCACTGGTGCCGACTGTTCACGCAAACTTCCGCTATCTCACACACGGCGCGAAGGCGTGGTTCGGCGGTGGGGGGGATCTGACGCCCTACTACCCCTTCAAGGAAGATGTGATTCACTTTCACAAGGTGTGGAAACGCGTGTGCGATGCTCACCCCGCCGTCGCGAACTACGCGACGATGAAGAAGGATTGCGACGAATACTTCTTTCTGAAGCACCGGAGCGAGCCACGCGGAGTCGGCGGCATTTTCTTCGACTACATGGACGCCACGGAGGCAGCCTTTGCGTTCGTGCGCGATGGCGGCGATGCGTTTCTCGATGCATACGTGCCCATCGTGGAACGCCGGAAGGCTCTGCCTTACACTCCCGAGCAACGCTTCTTTCAGGAGTACCGCCGCGGGCGCTATGTGGAGTTCAATCTGGTGTACGACCGCGGGACGGTCTTCGGGCTGAAGACGGATGGCCGCACGGAAAGCATCCTGATGAGCTTGCCACCGGTGGTGCGCTACATCTACGACTACCACCCCGCCGCAGACACTCCGGAAGCGGAGTTGACGGATTACTGGCTCAAGCCGAAAGACTGGGCGGCGATGGAGTGACATTAACGTTGCATCTGTAAGATCTCGAAAATTCACAACTTACACAATGTAAGAGCCCACCCCCAACAGCAGATCAGGAAGCACGTTCGCCTCAGTCCAGATCCCAAACGACGATCTTCCCCTTCGCGCTCCCCGCGGCAGCGCGGGTGCCGTCCGTCGAAAACGCGATGCAGAGCGCCTTCTCCATGTCCCAGTCGAACACCTTGATCGCCCCGCCAGTTGCGGAGTCCCAGAAGCGGATCATGCCATCGTTGTTCGAGGTGGCGAGGATGCGGCTGTCTGAAGAAAAGGCCAGCCCCGTGTAGAACTTCCGACTCGGGTGGCTTGTGACAACGCGGCAAGCGGGAAACTCCCACAGCCAGAGGCTTTCATGTCCGAGAGCCGCGAGGCGAGTCCCGTCCGGCGCAAACGCCACCCCGTCGGAGAACTGGTTACACTCCAATAAGCGTGTCCGCTGCGTGCCAGTCGCGATGTCCCACAGCGCGACGTGAAACACATCGACTTCCGCCAATGGTGAGTGCGGATGCGTCGAGGCCAGCGTCCCCCCGTCCGGGGAAACCGCGAGGAAGGCGGGCGAAACGGTCTTCCAGGCCCGCAATTCGATCCCGGTGACAATGTCTCGGCGACAAATTGCATGGGCTGTCGCTGCATACAGCGTGCGACCATCGGGTGTTAGGCAAACACCGGCGGCATCGTGAGCCTTGCCGATCAATTCCTCCGTCAAACCATCAATGGTCGTCCAGCACACGCGTCCGAAACCGAACGAACCACAAGACCAAATAATTCGCAACCCGTCCGGCGTCCAGATCAGCGACTTCGGGGTCGTCCCGAACGACCCGAGACGCATGGCTTCGCCGGTTAAAAGATTCCACAACCGGAGGGTGCCGTCGTAACACCCAGCCGCGAGCGAGTTGCCATCTGGTGAGAAAGCAAGACTCCGCACGCCTTTCGTCGGTCCCTTCAAGATTTGCATCGTGGTCTTTTTCCTTAGCCACATAGCGGAGCCAACGGCCAACTCAGCGAAGTACTCATCGTTCAGTTGAGCCACTCAAGTTCTACCCCCCGCGATGTAGACGGTTATTCAAGCCGCAAATCACTTTCGCCGCCAAGCGGCGCAAGAAAGGAGCCAGGAATCGTCAAGCAGAAGCAACCCTGAGCCTCACGTGCCGGGCTTGCTCACCAAGTCCGGTCGCGTCAGCATCACCAACCAGTTCGCGAATGCCGGATCGGCCTCGCCGGCCGGGATGAGGCAAATACAGCGTTCAAGCTGCCCATTCACTTTGAAGATCAAGCTGACGATGTGATGGGTGATGGGGCTGATAGGCAGCCCCATGTCGCCGGCGACCGTTTGGGCAAAGACTGGTATTGCCCACATTGCCGTCCACAGGCCGTCGAGAGCCTCCCGCTCGAGCGTATTGTTCCTTGTCACCAGTTTCCCATCTTCTTCGTATGTCCAGGTAGCGCGCGCCACACCATCCAGGTCCGAAATGGTGCCGTGGTAAAGCACATCACCAATCCGGTGCGCGTAGTTGATGTAGTGTACCTCCCTGTCGGCGGGAGGCGGACCGAGGCGAGCAATGATCTGGTCCAGTCGGTTGTAAAGATCGGCGAGTACCATGTGATCCTCGGGGTTTTTGCCAAACCACCACTCTCGATCGTTCAAGCCAATCTTCTAAACGATAGCTCACTTCCGCTGTCAAGTATCGCGAAGTAGTAGCAGGTCTCCGTGTGCCGTTGTCTTTTTCCTCTCGAAAACCACGGCACCCTCACGTGTGCCTACTACTTTGCGCAAGAATGGAGCCTGGAATCGTAAAACAGAAGCAATCCTTCGCTCGCCGCCTGATTCTCATCGGGGATTCGATGAATACACTGCCCGAACAGTCGCCACTCGAAGGTACACTGCCTGCCCCCTGCCCGCCACTCTGGACCGAGGACCCAGAATCACCCCTTCCCCCGCGCGTGGGGGAATTTGAGATCATTTCCAAGCTGGGCGAAGGTTCCTTCGGGCAAGTCTATCTTGCCCGGCAAGTGTCGCTGGGCCGACATGTCGCTCTCAAAGTAATTCGCGGTGAACGTCGCGACGACCGCGGCGAGGGGCAACTGCTTGCCGGTCTGGAGCACGACCACATCGTGAAAGTCTTCTCGGCGTTCGCCGATGCCGTGACCGGAATGAGCGGCTTGTGCCTGCAATATGTGCCTGGGGCGGATCTTGGTGTCGTCATTCGGCGCATTCATGAGGGGAAAGGTGGGCCCGAGTCGGGTCAGTCGGTTCTGGAAGCACTCGACGCAGCTCGGCGCGGCGATCCCGGCTTCGATCCTGCATCTTTCCGCGACCGCGAAGCGCTGGCTGGCGATAACTTCGCCCAGGCGGTGTGCCGGATCGGCGCAAGACTGGCCGAAGCACTCGCGTTTGCCCACTCGCACGGCATTCTTCATTGCGACATCAAGCCGGGAAACATCCTGCTGACGCCCTACGGCCGGCCGATGCTCGCCGACTTCAACGTGGCGTTCGATCGCACCCGCCACACTCCTGAAGACACGCGCTACGGCGGTACGCTGGCCTACATGGCCCCAGAATATTACACCGCAATGCTCGGCCAGCCCGGTGGACAGGCCGACGAGCGCTGCGATATTTACTCGCTGGGCGTGGTGCTTTACGAACTGGCCACCGGCAAGCGGCCCAAGCCGCTTCTGGCCACGCAGACGGCCGAGACGGCGCTCCCCAGTGCGCCCACCGCGTCGAGCCAGTTGATCGAGCAGATCGCGAAGAACGATCAGATCGAAGAAGACGAGCAACTGGCTGGCGTGCCGCGCGAACTGAGTGCGGTGATCCACCGCTGTATTGACCCCAACCCCAGTCAGCGTTACCAGACCGCCACCGAACTCGCCACGGCACTCACCGGTGCCTGGAACTTGCTTGCCGCCCAGCGTGCGTTGCCGAAGCCGGCACGCATCGGCCGGTGGGTGTACGCCCATCCGGCTTTGGCGCTGGCGCTGGCGGGCCTTCTGCCGCACCTCGTCGCGTCCGTGGCACAGATCGAATACAACGCGGTGGAAATCAAACTCAACAAAGATCAACAGCGTGTCTTTTCGCTTCTGGTGGTCGCGTACAACCTGGTCGCTTACCCGCTGTGCTTCGGCACGGCCGTATGGCTCATCGTGCGAATTGTGCGGCATCTCCCGCAGCTGGCGCAATTGCCGGGTCCGGAAGTGGATCGCCTTCGCCACCGGGCCGGGCGGTTGGCGTGGCAGCTCGCCGCGCTGGGGGTATTGGGCTGGCTGCCCGGCGGGGTGATCTTCCCGCTGGTGATCGACCACGCAGCCGATCCTTTGCCGGCGCCAATCTACTGGCACTTCGTGGTGTCGTTTACGCTGGCGGGGTTGATCGGCGTGGTCTTCAGTTATCTCAGCATTCAGTACGTCGTGTTTAGCGCATTGCTTCCGCGGCTGGGCAATCCCGACACGCATACCCCCGCGAAGATGTGGGCGGAAGTGCGTCCGCTCACGGCTGCGTTTGGCCCGCTTGTGATCCTTGCGTGCGGAATCCCGCTCCTCGGTGCCGTGCTTCTGCTCACGCTCAACGATAGTTCGCTGACCTTCGGCTTCCGACTGTTGGTGGTGAAGCTGATCGGACTGGGTGCTGCGGGGGTGGCAATGGCCGAACAGGTGGTTCGCCGACTACGCCAACTCGCCGCCGTTTGGGAAGTGGAGGGGGAATAAGAACGATCTAACGAGCTAACCACAGAGGCACAGAGGCACAGAGAAAGCAGGAGAGATTAGAGTTTTTGAACTCTGGTTGACTTGATCTTCTTGTTTTCGTCGGTTTTCTCTGTGTCTCTGTGTCTCTGTGGTTAGCTAAATCCGAAGTTATTTGGTGAGCACAAGCGGCAGACGTGTACGCATTCGCGGCCGCGGATTGATCTGCGCTTGCAGAACTGCACCCGGAACCGCACTGTTCGCAACGCGTGCCCATGCGACCAGCGAAGCCGTTCCGCAAAGCACGAGTGCTTGCGCATTCACCAGCAATCCGCGAAGTTCCCACGGACTGGATGCCTTCAGGATGAGCAGCCCCAGCGTAAATCCGACTACTGCGACGAGTCGCACCCAGGCCCGCTGCCGCATATCGGCCGCTGCGACCAGCAAAAGCACCGAAGGCACGACGAGCGGAACGAGGTGGTACGGCTCCAGGTACGGGTTCACCGCGGCCGGGCCCACGATCAAGAGCGATACGTGTGCCAGAATGGCGAACCCGTCGTGATTCCGCTTCATCCGGCTGGCAATCGCGCCAAGCAAGCCCGCTCCTATCCAGAGCGCACACACGCCCCATATCATCACACGAGCGGCGGGCGTCTCATGGTCCATTGCATGGAAGGCCGCTTTGTCGAGGGAGATGATGATCGGGTGGTAATGCTTCACGTTCGGATCGGTGGCCCGCGCGAGTTCCCCACGCCAGCCCGCGTAAACTTCGGAAAAGCCCGTCGGCCCGAATGCGAGAATCGGGAGCGCGATCCAGAAGAGCAGCGAGAAGCACGCCATCCAGGCGAATGCTCGCCAGCGACGTGTCCAGGCCAGGTATGGCAGCAGGAGCACCGGCAGCAGCTTCATCGCGACCGCCAGAGCAAAGCAGAATCCCGTGGCGGCGTTCCGCTGGGCGCTGAGCGCAGCCGCACCCAACACCACTGCGGCAAGCACGATCAGGTTGCAGTTGAGCGACCGCATGTCCCACTGGAAGTAGTACGCGACAACAAGATGCGCAAGCGGCAGGGCGAAGAGTAATCCCGCGAATCGGCGCAGGTTGAGAACGCGAGCGAGGACGGCGTAAGTCGTGAGGGCGGCGAGGCCCGTGAGAGCCAGCCAGAACGCCGCAGAAACGGGAAAGGGGAAGACGGCGGACGCAGCGTGAATCGCAACGGCTGGCGGCGGATACGGATACGGCTTGTCGATGGGGTATTCGTACGTGTCAATAACGTGGTTGCTGGCTTCGTAGAGAATGTGATAATCGACGACCGAATCCGGCCACGAAACGGAACCGAAAAAGGTGCGAGCGGTCAGATCGAAGATCAGCCAGACGACGAGGATGACGATGGCGACCACGTCCCACCGCCGACCGGCCTGTTCCCCCCAGATTCGCATCCAGCAATCCCCGCGAGACAACGCCAAATCCGTCGCCTCGTGGCTGTATCGGTTGTTCCAATTACGCTGCTTGAAGAGACTTTGCGGATTCTACCGTTGTGTCCGGATTCTGCACAATGGGGACTTGCGCATTCGCACTCCGCGTTTGCTTGGTGCCGTCCATGGTCACACTGGGGGCGTTGCCCACCGCGTCGTAGTTGAAGCTCTGCGTGTGCGTTCCCTGCGTCGGTCATTTTCGTGCGGGACGAGTTCAGCCATGTCAGGTTCGGCAGCCGGTGACGAGCGAAAGTTCCGCGTGCGTTACCGGGATCGACTCAAGCGCGACCCCGACGGGCAGCCTCCAATTGCGAGAATGTTGCGAACCGGCGCAAGCGGGAGTGTTAGTGGAGCCGCACGTCCGGTAGGGCTTTTCGGAGTTTCTTGTAACCCTCCCCCGTCACTCTCGTATTTTGCAGATCCACGAAAGCGAGGTTCTTGAGCTTTGCAAGATCGCTGATCCCGAGGTCTGTAATCAAGGTTCCATTCAACCACAGGCGCGTGAGATTCGGGAACGCGGCCAGATCTTTCAATTCCATGTCCGACACGCGAGTGGAGCTGAGATCAAGCGAGCGGAGAGCTTTGAGTTCGGCTAGCGCTTTCAATCCGCTTCCCATGATTTCGCGCGCCCCGGAGAACGAGAGCCGCGTGAGTTTCTTGAGCGGAGCCAGTTCCTTCATCCCCGCATCCGTCACGCTGGTATCTCCAACCTCGAGCTCGGTGAGATTTTCCAACTGGGCCATGTCCTTGAGTCCGGTATCTGTCACTTTGGTCCCATTCAAGCGGAGATGAGTCAAGCCCTTGAGCACGGTCAACTCCTTCACCCCGGCGTCCGTTACGGCAGTCCCAGACAGACGGAGCGTGGTCAGGTTCTTGATCGATGCCAATTCCTTCACCCCCGCATCGGTGACCGCCGTGTAATCCACGTACAGAGTTTGCAACCTCTTGAACGCAACCAATTCTTTCATGCCCGCGTCGGTGATCTGGGTACCGCTGAGACGGAGCTCGAGAAGGTTGTTCAGCGGGGTGAGTTCCTTGATCGCGGTGTCGTTGATCTTCGTTGCCGAAAGATCGAGCGCAGTCAAACTCTTCAGCGCAGCCAGTTCTTTCACACCCACATTTGTGATCCGGGTGTTGTGGAGAGAAAGTCGGGCGAGGTGTTTGAACCCAACCAGTGCTTTCGCGCCGGTATCGGTCAGATGCTCTCCGCCGTAAGCGAGGGTGGTCAGGTTTTTGAGTGGGGCCAGCGCCTTCAACCCGGCGTCTCCCGCCAGGTGCGTCCGCAGGAGGAGTGTGGTGAGATTCTCGAGTTGAGCCAGTTCCCTGATCCCAGTATCTCGCGCTGTCATTGACGACAGACTGAGAGTGGTGAGCGTTTTGAGCATTGCGAGGCTTTGTAAATGCGCATCTGTTGCGCCGGGAAGTTCCAAATCGAGCGTCTTGAGCTGTTTGAATTCGGCGAGTTCTTTTACCCCTGCGCCCGTCACCCTTGAACCACGCAGGCTGAGCGCCGTTAGATTGTTGACCTTCGCGATTTCTTTTAACCCCGCATCCGTCACTCCGAAAGCCGTGAGGCTGAGTCCGAACGGTACCTCGACAGGAGGAAGATCCTTCAGATTTCCGTCATTGAAGGTCAGAGGATCTTTCGGCCTGAACGCGGGCACTGCATTATGGAGTTCTTCCGCGTGCTCAGTGAACACGATCAATCCGTTGATTTCCCCAAGCCAGCCGGCCCGCCAGCCGCGACTGGTCCACGCGGTGATCGTGGCCTCACTGAAAGTCGCGTGCTTCGGAGGTTCGGTCTGGCCATTGACCACCTGCACGGGAGGGAGATCGCCCGGCTTCGCGTTCTCTGCATTGGGTTGCAGCTGCGCGGCTGGTTTTCCACAACCACACACCAGCAACGCGGCAACAAACCAGCTCCGAGCAAGCATGGGAACTCTCCGAAGGAAATCGGGCTCATGCTGCAAATGAGAACACGCCAGGGCGTGTTCTCATTTATTCAACTGGCAAATGAGAACACGCCCTGGCGTGTTCTCATTTATCCAGGGGCGGCGCAAACGAGACCGAACAGGACGACCATCGCCCCAATCCCCACGAGCCGAATGATCGCAATGCGCTTGATAATCTGGCTCTCGGCATTGGCCCTGGCCGCAGCGGCCTCGGCCTTCCGGGCTCTCTTCTCCGCAGGCGATTTCGGGCGAAAGTCCAAATCGGCCTCGGGGGTCTCTGGCTCGACTGGAAGAGCTGACGCCGGTGCGGGGACTGGTTTGGGGGCTGGCGGCGGAGGGGCGTTGTATTCCTCGCCGCACAGTTCGCACGCGACTTTGGCTTCGTACTCCACCGGTTTAGGATGGGGGGCGTGACACGCCGGGCATTTGACATTCACTGGCATGGATGGTCCTTTGATTTGTGTGAATGTGCTGCCAGTTTGCCAGTTTAGCAATCCCATTCGGCAGTTGCACTATCCGCCCATTCCACGCTATACTCTTCACTACCCTCCTAAACGCCCACCCACCCGCAATACATCACTCCACCCTGGAGTTTGTTCGATGCTCACCGTTCTCGGTCCGCGTGCCCGTTACTGCGATGGCATTTCCCGCCGGTCGTTCCTGCAAGTTGGCGCGCTGGGTATTGGCGGACTGACGCTGCCGCAATTGATGCAGGCCGAAGCCGCCAGCGGAAAGAAGAGCCACAAGTCAGTCATCATGGTGTACCTGTCTGGGGGAATGGCCCACCAGGACACCTTCGACCTCAAGCCCAATGGCCCGGCCGAACTCAAAGGCGAGTTTAAGCCGATCACCACCAATGTGACCGGCATTCAATACAGCGAACACCTGCCGAAACTCGCTCGCTGCGCGGACAAGCTCGCCGTGATCCGTTCGCTTGTTGGCCAGCGAGACGAGCACAGTTCGTGGCAGAGCATGACCGGCACCACGATGGATGCCGCCAAGCGCGAGAACAAGCCGCACTTCGGTAGCGTGGTTGCCCGCCTACAGGGGCAGACGGATGTGACGATGCCGGCCTTCGTCGATCTGTCGCCCACGATGCAACACAAACCGTACAACTCACCCGGTCCTGCGATGCTCGGTCGCGCTGCTGCACCGGCGAAGGTCGATGGCGACGAACTCGCCGTGATGAAGAACCTCGCGGTTACGAAGGAAGAACTGCAGGACCGCAAGGCACTGCTCGAAAGCATGGACGCTTTCCGCAAGACTGCCGGGCAGACCAACAGCATCAGTGCCGATACTTTCCACGATCGCGCCTTTGACGTCCTCACCTCCAGCAAGCTCGTGGAGGCGCTCGACGTGACAAAGGAACCGGAACGCACCCGCGAACGGTACGGTCGGGGGTCACCTCGGCATCTCGGCGACGGTGCGCCGATGTGGAACGATCAGTTGCTCATGGCTCGCCGGCTCGTGGAAGCGGGGTGCCGCGTCGTGACTGTCGCGTACGGCTTCTGGGACACGCATGGTCAGAACTTCCGGCATCTGAAAACGCACTTGCCGCTGTTCGATACCGGCATTTCGGCATTGGTCGAAGACATCTATGCCCGTGGGCTGGACAAGGATGTGACGGTGTGCGTGTGGGGCGAGTTTGGCCGCACGCCGAAGATCAACAAAGACGTCGGCCGCGACCACTGGTCGCGTGTGAATTTCGCGCTCATGAGCGGCGGCGGGATGAAGGTCGGTCAGGTGATCGGGAGCACCGACAGCGCCGCGGCGGAAGCGAAGGACGATCCTATCCAGTATCCCAGCGTACTCGCGAGCATCTATCAGAATCTTGGTATCGATCCGCACGCAATGGTTTACGATGTGAGCAATCGGCCGAACCCGATCCTCCCTGGTGGGATCACGCCGATCGACAAGCTGTACTGATCCCGAGGCCGCCGATGAGCCGTGCCGCGCTACCTGCACTTCTTCTCGGCGCGGCTGTGGTTGCTTGTGCCGCGCCGATTCCCAAGGAGAACGACATCGCCCGGATGCATCGCATCTACGGCGCACCAGCCGACCCAAAAGACGATGCTCGCTTTGAAATGTACGGCGATGCCCTGCGTGTCTTCTCCCCCGCGCGAAAGCTTCAGGCCACAGGCTCACCCTGGACGCCGACGTCAGTCGGCGCGTCACGAGTGTGGCAGCCCATGACCGGTGATTTCACGGTCGTTGTCCGCGTATCCTTTAACCTTCGCAAAGCAAAAGAGCAGGAAGTCTGGTGGTGGCCTCGTGTCGCGGGGGTGGTGGTTTGGGTAGACGAGAAGAATCACTTCGCAATGTTTCGCTGTGAGGAATTGGCAAACAGACTTGTCGGCAAGCAGGAAGTTCGCGAAGCGTTCCAGTCGATCCTCACTCATCCCAGAACAGTTCGAACCTCCACCGGTCAGTTGCAGAACTCGGGCAATGCCGCCTTCCTCCGCGTCAAGCGGATTGGGAAGTTGGTGTTTGGCGCCTATAGCCGCGATGGTAAGAAGTGGAACGAGTTTATCCCCGATGACGTTGAGTGGGGTGATACCGTGAAGGTCGGTGTGTACGTCAAGCACTTCAGCGAGACCGCATTTGAGACAGTCTTCGACCAATACACACTGGCCGCAACGAAGAAGTAGCCGCTCATCGAACCTCGTGATCCCCGAACCGGAGGTCGATGAGCTTCCGCTGGCCGCATTCGGAATCGAAGCCGTCATCGGCCGCGACGTACTCACGTCGTGCGTTCTCGTGTACGATGGCCCCGGGAGTTCGGTTACACTCGCGTACTGAATTTCCAGGAGGTTCACCATGCTCCGCTTTGCCATACCACTCACATTTCTTCTTCCGCTGGCTGCAGTAGCCGCGCCGGTACCGCCACCATCGGAAAAAGAGCTTCTCGCGAAGTATTGGGGCAAGACCGAAGGCGAGGGGGAATTTGAACTCAATCGCAAGCAACTCACCCTCCGCACGCTTGGCAAGCCGGCTCATGGGCTGATTGGCATCATCAATGGCGCAGAGATTACGATGCCACGCACCACGCGCACGGTAAGCGGCGATTTTGAAGTCTCTGTGAGAGTTGTGGGCGCGGCGTTACCCAACAAGGATGCGAAGCATGTGGATGCGTGGCCGGGTACACGTGCGGGTGTGTTCATCGAGGGCGGCGGTTATGGCATCGAGTTATACTTCTACCAGTACCACACCAAGTTCAACGGGCTGGTGCAGGAAGAACTGTTACGGTGCGTATGGGCGGATACGTGGTACCCGCGTGGCGGAGCCGGGAGTCAGTTGAAGGATGTCGAAGCTGGCAAATCGCCCTACTTGCGCATCACGCGTAAAGACAAGGCCGTGACCGTGTCGTATAGCCTCGATGGAAAGGAATGGTCCAAGCCGCTCAATCCACAGTTCAATCCACAGCAGGCACTCGAATTTCCGAACGAGGTGATCGTTGGAGTCTTCCTCTCGCAAACGACCTACCAGATCGCTAGCGCAACATTCGACGGCTTCACGGTGGAGAAGCCGAAGGAAGAAAAGAAGTAACAGGCGAACCGGCTACACCATACCCCACAGCCGGCGCAAGCCCCACTCGGCACCCAGAAGTACGGTGAACAGCACTAGCCAGAGCGGCAGGAAGCCCTTCGAGCGGTTGCGGTGCCAGTCGGGGTAATACTTCGGCTTCTTGCCGATGTCCGGCGGCGCTTCGGCTTTCAATTCGCGCAAAAACCCGGGCAACTCTTCGAGATGCAGCGCCTTTCCTCCGGTCGGGACGGAGAGTCTTTGCATAAATTCCGGGTCGGCATTCACACGCAGCATTTCATCGGATACATCCGGCACCGCAATGAACTTGGCCGTACCGCGAAGCAATTTCGGGCTACCGTCGGGATTGAGTTCCGGCGTGCCATCGGCTTTCTTGGCAGGAGTCGTGACCGACACGAAGTATTCACCCGGCACGGGCGTGCGGAAGAGGACCTTCCGGCCGTCCTTGTCCGAGAGAATGGTTTGCGGCGATGCTTTCTTCTCCTCCTCCGCTGATGGCTCCAGAACAGTCGGCGCGAGCGGAATGATCTTCACCGTGAGCGGAGCGGTTGGGTCGTCGCTGCCATCGGGCCGCTTCATCCCGACTCGGATCATTTGCTCCTGCGTCACCTTGAACTGCCGGTATTGCGGGCGGGCGTAGACCTGACTTTCCTCTTCGTCCTGGTGAGCCAGCCAGAGCACGCATTGCCGCCAGAAACGCTGGTGCATCTCGATGCCGTCGCGTGTCTTCGGCTGACCGAGACTGCGCCAGAGGTATGTATCGAACGCGCCGAAAGCGAGCCAGCGCCCTTTGTTCGCATCACCGCGTTGCGAACCGACGAGCAACGGGTCGCCCTTGGCGTCGCCACCGGCCTCAATGAACCTCGGATCGGCCGCGTCAGTGGTCCATGCGAAAACGGTGTAAAGTCCACCCTTGGGTAGCGTGAGTCGGTTGTAGCCATTGAGCCGCATTCCGGTGCGGAAGTTGTTCATGCGGTTCCATGCTTCTTCCGATTCGCCCGGTTTCGGCGGCTGACCGGGCTTCCCCGATACGCGGAACATCTTCTCAAGCCCGCGTGTGGTCGGAATGGCGGGATAGGTCTTCCGTGGATTACCTTGTGCATCGAGATCGTCGACGATCGGCCCACCAGTGATGGGAAGCAACGTGTTGGGAATGCCCTGGAACGCATATTCGCCACCCAGGAACATCACGCCGATACCCTTTTTCTCGGCCAGTTCGGTGAGCTTCGGAAGGAAGTCCGGAGCCGCTTTTTGCAGGTGTGCTGCGCTCACGTTGCCGACGATGACCACATCGTAAGCTTGGTTATCCAGGTTCAAGAGAATACGCTCGGCGTCGGTGGGATTCAGATCGGTCTGGCGAATCACTTCGTACACGTCGAATCGTTTCTCACTCCGCAGAGCATCGCGCAAGAGCGTTTCCTCCCAGCGGAGTTGATCGACGATGAGAACGCGCACGCCTTCCTTCAAGACAGTGAGGTAGGTTTCGGACCAGTTATTGAGCGGCGACAGTTCCCCCGGCAGGGGGATAATCTTCCCCTCTTTCTCGATACCGACTTCCACCTTCACCTTGTATTCACCCTTCTTCTCCGGCGTCTCGACGGTCATCTTCAGTTCGTTGCTCTTCTCGTTTTCCAGCGTGAAGTCTTCGCGCCAAACCGGCTTGTCGTTGATGAGGACGCGGGCAGTCACTTTCGCGCCGGCGAAACTGTAAGCGCTGACGCGTGCCGTCACGGTCATTTTGTTCTTGATGTACGCGGGCGAAGGATTGCACTCGATGCCGGTCACGGCGATATCGCGAGCGTTCTTGCCGGAGTCGTCCGAACCGACGACGAACGTGTGAATGGGAACGCCACGGCGGCCCCACCGTCCCGCTTCGCTCAAGGGAGTGAATGTCTCGCCGTTGTCCGCACCATCGCCGATGATGATATGCCCGCGAATGCGCTGTTCGCTCTGCCAGCGTTCATAGGTGCGGTTGAGATAAACGCCGTAGTCGGAGCGTTTCGCATCAGCCGGGGTAGTGGGGTCATAGCGGCTGGTGGCCTCGTTGAAGTCCGACGGGCCGAACTTGTAAACCACCACATTGACGTTCTGGTCGGCCAGCAATTCTTCGAAAAGCGGCTGGCACTTCTCCAGCGTTTTGCGGACCGCGTCAATTCGGGCCTGTCCACCGATGGCATCCTTCACCGTCATGCTTTCGGATACGTCCACGCCGACGAGCAAGACCGCGGGTTGCTTCGGGTTCTCGTTCACGCCCACGCTCGGTCGGACCGCTGTGAGCAAGGCAATGAATAATGCCGCCAGCCGCAATATCAGCACGATCAGCACCCGACGGCGAGTAGCTTGAGGATGGCCGATGTACGTCCAGACGGTGAAGAGAACGAGCAGAAGAGCGACGACAGCCAACGCCGGCAGGCCGATGGTTTCGATCGACCACGGAAAGCCCGGCCGCGAAGAGAAGAAGTAGTCGTTCATGACGATATGATACCCGGCCGACGAGCCGAGAAGAACCCGCCACCAAGCGAACGGCGTGGCGTAAGCCACCGCTCTAATCATCTTCGATCAGCTGTCTACCAGATGGAAGATGGAAGCTTTTGCCGATACACCTTTTATCATCGTCCAGGTGTTGGCAGGAGCCTTTCAATGAGCATGGATGCGGCTCGACTTCTCGACAAGTTGCCACTGGCCGAAGCCACCTGGCTTCTTTGGGCCAAAGTCTTACCCGACGCCCAACGCGGCCGCTGTTATGAACAAGAGTTCACATTCGCCCAAATCTCGTCTATCTCCTCAACGATGCCCTCTTTCGCCAGCCAAACGGCCTTCTATGGTAAGCTGCGTCGCATGCCCATTGCTCTGATATGAGCGAAGCAGGCCGTGTTCTCATCTACTCCAGCGACGCGGCTCGTTCAATGCGACAGTCTCATCGGGTTCCTGTCTGAGGGCGGTTCTTCGTTCTTGTGTGGACTCATCGCTGACTGTGGCAGAATTTGTCTGCAAATTGTCAGGTTACCGGCTGTGCTGCCATATTCGACCTTCCGCAATCCGGCAGATGGCAGACTCCCAAGAATGGCCAAAACCAGCGGTTTTTCGTTGTTCTTGTGGTAACTCTCTTGTGGGGACTCATCGCTCACTCTGGCAGAATTTGTCAGTAAATTGTCAGGGGTTACCGGCTGCCCTGCACTCCGGTTTTCGAGCCGTTTTTTCTGGCTGTGTCGTCCGGTGTCGTCTGGTGTCCGGTTTTCGGGCCGTTTTTCCCCCTGGTTTCCGGTTTTCGAGCCTTTTATCTGGTTGGTCTGGTCCCTCCCTGCCCAACTGTAACGCGGGTGACAGTTTGGGCCGTAATTAATATTACTATACAAAATGCCATATATCAAATAGCGAACTCTTCGGAGCGTCTGATTCCCTTGCGGTCGCGGCTCGTTCAATGCGACAGTCTCATCGGGTTCCTGTCTGAGTCGCTACGCAAACAGTTCCTGAATCGGCTTGCCCCGCGCGATTGGCAGTGGGCGGTTGAGTTTGTCGCGGATCTCGGCTTCAGGGTCGATGCCGAGCGCTTCGAACATTGTCGCCGCGAGATCTTCCGGCCGGGCTTGTCCCACAGTTGGGAATGCGCCGATCTTGTCGCTGGCGCCGTAAACAAATCCCTTCTTCGTTCCACCGCCAGCCAGCACCGCACAGTAACACTGCGGCCAGTGATCGCGACCGCCGTTAGAGCTGATCTTCGGCGTGCGACCAAACTCGCCCACCCACACGACGAGCGTTGATTCGAGCAGTCCGCGGTCTTCGAGATCGACGAGCAGAGTGGGGAGCGTTTGCTCGGTCATCGGCAGCAGCTCTTTCAAGCGACCGGTCACACTCTCGCCATTGAAGCCGTGATAGTCCCACCCCTGCCCCTTCCCACCGATGGCGCGCGAGAAATACACATTCACAAACTTCGCCCCGGCCTCCACCACACGCCGAGCGAGCAAGCACGATTGGCCATAGGTCGTGGGGCCGTAGGCGTCGCGTGTCTTCTTGCTCTCTTTGGTAAGATCGAAGGCTTGCTTGAAGCGAGGGGAGGTGAGCATCGCCACCGCCTTCTGATAGCTCTCATCCAAGCCTTGCGCAACCAGCGAGTTTTCCAGCAGGTCGGTCTGTTCGTCGATCAGCTTCAGGATGTCCTTGCGGTTCTCCAGGCGCTCGACGCTCAAATTTTCGGGGAGCGTGAGTTCCGGCAATTTGAAGTCGGTGCGGCTGGGATCCTGATTCACGAAGAGCGGGTTATGCGCCTTGCCGAGGAAACTCGCATGCTGACCGGGCGTGATGGAGCCATCAGCGATGACGTGCGGGAACGAAACGAACGTCGCCACGCCTTTGGGAGCTGGCGCGAGCTTATCGACGAGGCTGCCATACGCCGGGAAGAGATCGATCGAGTCGCGCAGGCGCTGATCGTCCGTCGGCGGGGCAACGCCGGTGAGGCTGTAGTAACCGGCGGAGTTGTGGTTCTTCATCGTGTGCTGCATGCAGCGCACGATGGTGAGCTTGTCGGCCATCGCCGCAAGCTTGGGGATCTTCTCACCAAAGATGACGCCGGGAAGCTTCGTCTTGGTGGCACCGTACCAGCCGCGGACGTTGTCCGGCGCATCCGGCTTGGGGTCGAACGTCTCGTGCTGCCCCGGTCCGCCCCACTGATGGAGGAAGATGACCGACTTCGCCCGCGCCTTGTGCTTGGCCTTTGGCGACTCCGCCGCCGCGAGCAGTTGCGGGAACGACAGGCCGAGGAGCGACGCTCCGCCCACACGGAGAACGGCGCGACGAGTTACAGAAGAAGAGCGCGAGATCACAATTCGTCCCTCAAATGGGCGCATTATGCACGAAGGCCGCTATCTCATCAGCAAAATCAACCCGCCGCTGAAGATACTCGACGGAGAGTAACTGGAGCGAGTGCTTGACCTCGTTGCTTTCCACATAATTCGAGGACAAGAACCGAAAGTATTCGGCTTTGTTCTCCAGACAGATCGTGATGGCTCGGACATAGTAGTCATGTGCTAAGGCAGCATTCCCCGCAATCAACATATCCTCTATTTCTCCAAGGAAATCGCCCCGCATATTGAACAACAACTGAGAGAACCCACCTTGTTTGACATCGTAGTTGAACCGTGCAGCGAGCAGGTGAGGAAGTCGCGTAGGGTTTGTTGCCGCTACATCTTTGAGATTTTCAACACCCGCTTGGCTGAGAAGGAAGGACAACCGCGCCTCAGCTTGCTCTTTCGTAGGAGGGATACGCATCTCGCATTCTCCGCGTTATTCACTCACCGCCGCATCCCAAGGATGACCGAGAATGGTATCGGACTACTTGAGCTGCTCGAACTGCTCGGGCAGCCGTTCAGTGATCCCAAGGAAGACCGAGAATGGCATGGCGGGGTCTTGCTGTTCCCACCACACGCACGCGACCCAGTTTCCGTCCCTCCGCCACGAAGCCACCTCAGTAGCAAACTCACACAGAGACCAGGGGTAGCCATCGGGGATCACCAGACCGTCGCCATCGTCCGAGGCCGACAGCGAGCCACGGAAGTTCGGCAGTCCCCAGAGAGCACAAACCTCCGTAACTGTCTTCTCGTAAACCTGGCGACATTGTTCGCGGGCCGCTTCGACTTCTTTCTCGTCAGCTTCATCGACAAAATCACCTGACGCCCACCACTCAACCTCATCCTCAACGCCGGCATCGAGTAGTTCCTCCAACTCGGTTACCGGGTCCGTTGCCATGTCGATTCTCCTTGCGCTCACCGCCGTAACAGGAACTCCTTGCTGTTGAGCAGCGCCCAGAGCACATCTTCCCACGCCGCACGGCGATCCTTTGCGCCAGCGAGATAAGCGAGTAGCTTCTTTGTTTCCAAAGCAGTCGGTTTTCGACACAGTGCAGCGAGATAGAACTCGTCGAGCATCTCCGCGTCGGTCTTGCCGGCGGAGAGCATCTTGCCGATGCGGTTGTCCGAATCCTTCACCAAAGAATTCATCAACTCGCCGGTGATGAGCTGAAACGCTTGCAGCAAGCCGGGGTCGTCGTTGCGTTCACACTCGCACGTGAGTAAGCGGTCCGGCTTGCCGAACGTTTTGAGGAAGCGTTCGCTCATCCCGTCAAATCCGCGCCGGCCGCTTTGCGGCGGGGCCGGAATCTGGTTGGCGCGCATGCCGAGCGGATACCCTCTAAACTCCACCGGTAAGCCGGTAACTTGCGCGAGTGCATCGAGCAATTGCTCCGCTTTGAGCGGCTGCACGGCGGCGTGCGCGTGATGCGAATCGTCGCTCATGGTGGACGAATTGCTTGCGGTGGAAGCGAGTTGATACGTCCGACTCGTCATGATCGTCTTTACAGAATGTTTGAGTCGGAAGCCGCCCTGGGCAAAGTCGCGCGCGAGCCATTCGAGCAGTTCGGGATTCGAGGGTGGGTTGGTGGCGCGGAAGTCGTCGTTCGGATCGACCAGCCCGCGGCCCATCAGATGCAGCCAGATGCGGTTGACCTGTGCCTTCGCGAAGAACGGATTGGTGGGCGACGCCACCCAGTCCGCGACTGCTCCGAGGCGGTCGCCATCGGCGAGATCGGGCGTTGGGCTGCCGAGAAAGCGCGGTTTGGCGGGGAGTTTCGTGCGCGGATTTTGCATCTCGGCCGTGCGGTTCTGCCACACAATCTGTTCGCCGACGAACTCGTGCTTGTCGAAGTTGTCCCGCCGGTTATTTTCCAGCACGCGGTAATCGACGCGAGCGAACAGCGCCGCAAAGCCGTAATACTCGTCGATCGTCCAGCGATCGAACGGGTGGTTGTGGCACTTCGCGCAGCCGATGCGGATTCCGAGGAACACTTGCGCCACCGATTCCGATCGCTGGAGCGGATCGCGAACCGCCCGCCAGAAGTTGGCCGGCGGGTTGGCGTAGGTGCTTCCGCGTGCGGCGAGGATGTCGCGGGCGAATTCATTGAGCGGCCGGTCCGCGGCGATTTGCGCGGCGATCCAGCGATAGAAGACCGCAACGCCTTTCTTGTCGAGCGATTTCACTTCGTTGCGAAGCAAGTCCGACCATTTTTGCGCCCAGAATTCCGCGAACTCCGGCCGAGCGAGCAGTGAGTCGATCAGCTTCTCGCGTTTCTTCGGGTCGGTGCTGGCGAGGAACGCGCGCGTTTCGTCTGACGTGGGGAGCAGGCCAATCGCATCGAGATACGCCCGCCGCAGGAAGACATGATCGGGGGCGAGTTCCGCGGGCTGGAGGCGAAGCTCCTTCCACTGCGCGAAAATAAGCTCATCGATCTTGTTGTTCGGCGCGAGTTTCGTCATCTCCGGTATGGGGCGGTTCGGCAGAAACACAATCCGCACCGGCACGACCTGTGCCAGATAACGCACGAGCAACACGACCTCGCCGGTTTGCTCGCGAATCACTTCGCCTTCGGGTGTGATCTTGGCCACGCCAACGGCGGTGAACTCCGTGGCGAATAGCGAAGTAACGTCGCGCGTGCTGCCATCGGAGAAATGGGCGGTTGCCGTCACTCGGAACCGATCGGCGGGATCGACCAGTATCTTGCTTGTCGGCGTGACGATCAGCTTGGTGAGGGTGGGCCCGCCGGGGGCATCGAATTTACAGCCACGAGCAATCCAGTTACGGATGATTGCATATTCGCCGCTTGTCTTCGCGAACCGCGCGCCGCCCTCGTGTGGAACCTGCGCGGTGGCCTTCTTCAGAATGAGGCTCTCATCGGGGCGGATCGGATCCGTCCGCCGTGCGTGCATATCGCGTGTAAGCGATGTGAAGTCGGCGTTGGCATCTTCGGCTTTGAGCGAGAGCTTGAATCCGCCCTTGCCGTTGAGGTTGCCGTGACAGGCGCCGGCATTGCACCCGGCGCGCGTCAACACCGGCAACACTTCGCGTTCGAAGGAAACTTCCGCAGCGCGAACGTCGGAGGGGTGCAAGCCCCCCAATGTGAGGATGAAGAGCGCGGCGAGAAGCTTCAAACGCATCGGTGCAGCTCCGAAGGCGGTTGAAACAAGTGTACTCTTTCCCCGCGGGATGGCGAAGCTACAATCTCGCTATCCTTGAAGACCCACAGCCCAATGTGACATTGGCCGCCTTCTTTAGTGAATGGACCAATGGCTCACGGAGACCGACGACACATCACGTCCGTCCGCAAAACATACTTCCGACCGTCGGCTACCGGTGCGCCGCGATGCAAAATGCGATGCACGAACACCAGTGCCTTGCCCATTTCCGGCTGCACACGGATGATGGGATCATCGTTTTGTACTCCGCCTCGCGAACGAAGATTAAACTCGGTCGCCCCGCCAGCCACGCCGCCGTTGAGGTAGATCATGAATGTGAAGGCGCTTCGCTCCAGCGGCGAGCGTTCGTAGGCCCCATCAAAGTGCCAGTCGAATTGCTGGCCGGGGTCGTAGCGATAGAACCGCCAGCGTTCGTTCAACCCCACCGGCAGCCAGAAGCCGCCACATTCGTCAAAGAAAGGTTTCAGCCGTTCCCACATCGCGTGCGCCAGAGGCACATCGTCGATCATCACGCGGTCGTTGTTGCGGATGTCCTTTCGTATCACGGGTCCGCCCAATGTCGTGATCGGCGCATCGCCGTAACCGACCGCTTCGCTCCGCGCAATAAAGTGCTCGCACTCTTCCGGGGTGAGGAAGTCGTGAATGACGAACAGGTCGTCGCGCTGGGTCAACAGTTCTTTACGCGGCTCTGGCATGGCGAACCCTCCACACCGTGATTGTGTCGCTCAGTTGAAACTCGGGTCAGTTGTCGCTGGGTTTGATTCTTCGGCAGGTATTCTCCCATCGCCACAACCGACCCGAGGGCTCTCAAACTGAGCAGGATGGTGTTTCGGACACAACTCGGTGGTTCGGTGTTCGGAATTTTGTGTTCTGGCTTCCCGCAAGCCTCATGTGCATCGCCAAAATGAAATGCGAAACACTAAACACCGAACACCACCCTTGCGTTCTCGCCTCATCCAGTTGAAAATCCTGTCGTCTTCCCAACCGGAGGTATACCATGCGGCGGCTTCCACTGGCGCTTGTGCTTCTCCTCACTCCACTCCCGGTTCGCGCGGCCGATGACTGGGTCGGACTGACGGTCTTTTCGACAAAGGAACGGCTCCCGCTCCGTGACGCGGACGGCAAGAACATCGGCGAGTTTTCCTATTCCGGCACGGTGGTGCGCGAACTGGGCGAGTGGATCGAAGTCCGGCATGTGGTCCACCCCGGTCCATACGTCGGACGCGTGAAAAAGACAGAAGTGGTCAAAGTCCCCGACGCTGAAGATTTCTTCAGTCAGAAAATCAAGGCCGACAGTAAGGATACCTGGGCCTTCCGCAACCGTGCTTCCGCACGCGTAATGAACAAGGATTACGATGGCGCCATCGACGACCTGTCGACCGCCATTGAGATCGACCCTCACTTCTCTCTCTATGTGGAACGCGGCCGGGCCAAGCGTGCGAAAGGCGACCTGGACGGCGCTATTCGCGATTATGGCGAAGCACTCAAGCAAGAGCCGGCGTACTCGGTGGCGCTGAACAATCGTGGGGTTGTGTGGGAGGCGAAGGGAAAGGACGACGAAGCCCTGAAGGACTACACCGCCGCAATCAAGGCGGACCCGAAGTACTCCACGCCATATCGCAATCGCGGGCTCATCTATCAGCGCCGCGGTGACTTCGCCCTGGCGGCAAAGGACTTCACCGACGCCGTCGAGTACGATCCCGAAAACCCGACCACCCTTGATGATCTGGCGTGGCTCCTGGCCACCTGTCCCGTCGCCTCGGTCCGCGACGGCAAAAAGGCTGTCACGGTTTCGAAGAAGGCATGCGAACTCACCGAGTTCCGGAGCATGCTGCTGCTCGAAACGCTCGCGGCCGCTTACGCCGAGACGGGCGACTTCGCGAAGGCCGTGGAAACGCAAAAGAAGATCCTGGACAACAAGGAGTACATGGACAAATACGGGGCCGGGGTGCGGTTGAAATTGAAGTTGTACGAACAGGATAAACCGTATCACACGCCGCCAGTGGGGAAGGGTGTCTCTTCCCCACCGCCTGAGCCGAAGCCCACCGGACCGGGATCGAGCAAACCGCGCAGCGAGCAGAAGTGACGACCGGAGAGCGTGCCATCGTGCGGAGGGTGATACGTTCGCGCAGCGAACGCACTGCTTTCCGCCACGTTGCGCCTCATGCAGAGCGCTGCTCTTGAGCGATAGTTGATGATTCCCGCGAGATTGCGAGCGCGGGAGGATTCGTCGCGAACAAGTTGGACTGCAAGACGCTCAAGAAACTCTGGGATGAGGTCAACGACTACTGGGCGACGAAGAATATGACCCCTACATCGTCGAAGTTCTCTTCGTAGGAAACACCGATGCCGACCGTTGCCGATTACGTCGCCAAGCGAGCCGATCTCCTCGCCCAGGTCGTCTTGACGCGCAGGAAAGACGTTCGGGTTCTTCCACTAGGTGATAAAGATGATGTCGGTATCGATTTCTTCGTGCATCTCATGGAGCCAATTGCAGGGCTTCCAGTGAATCCGTACTTCGGTATCCAGGTCAAGGGAACATCCAGTCCGCTCGAAGACGAAAAAGCTGCAAACAGATTTGCAACGCAAGTTGCTCGTGGGATGGCGGCTCAGGCGTTCATTCTCGCTCCGATCGTTTTGATGGTCTTCTCGATGGCGGGAGATCGAGGGTATTGGGGCTGGATCATGGAACCGTCCACGGAAGGCCCGAATGATCCTTCTTTGACGCGCACCGAGCGCATACACATGACAGAGATCGACGACGATTCACTCGAGGAATTGTTCTCTCGTATCACCGCGTGGTTTGAAACAATGGGTGAAGTTCTCCTCAGACATCAGACAAAGAAGTAGTTCCGCAGTCGCTTGTTCCACGCGGGCGGGATGACCTTCCCGCCGAAGAGCCCGAACCAAACACTTCCAACCCTTCGACAAGGGCAAGGCTCCTTGGCGTATCTTCATCGCCCCCTGGAGTCATCACGCTGCGTGACGACTACTCTTTCAGATATGTCTCATAAAAGACGCCAACCGCGGCCGCCAGATCCTTCGCGGTGGTCGCGTACTTGTCTTTGGTGCGCAGATTTGTGCCGAATTCCAACTGAATCGCGTCGATGGCGTAGCCGGTGTGGCTGCCATAATTGCTGACGATGTATTCGCCGGCAAACCGCGGATCTTCTTTTGCCTTGTCGGAGTCCGCGGCGGAGGGGATCACTGTGTAGCCGAGTTTCTCCATTCGGCCGAGGATGCTGTCCTTGCCGCGAATCGCGGCCATCCCGTCGCGGTCCTTCAGAAGCGTGACCGTCTTGAGGTTCCGCGTCCCGCGGCAGATGGCGTTGGGATGCACGCCGTTGCCGTGGATGTCGAGCAGAATGCCGCGACCGAACTTTTTCTTGACCGTCTTACAGGCTTCCGCAACCGGGTCGTGGTAGGCATCGTAGTACGGTTTGGCTTTCTCGTTCTCGTAGCCCTGCTCGGCAGGTCGGTTCACGTCGAGGTATTTGCGATCGAAGCGGGCGATGACCACCCACAGCTTGCCTTTGAGCGCACCCTCCAGCTCGGCGATGAACTTCTCGGTCAGTTCGGCGGTGTTTTCGTCGCGATCGATGTGGAAATTCATCACCCCTTTACCAATCCGTTCGGGCACATCGGGCACTTTCTTCCGCCCACCGTGCGGAGCGGAGACGATGATGGGCAATGTTCCCTTCTGCACCGTGACGAAGTCTTCGGTTTTGGCAATCTCAGCGGCAGGTGAAGCGGAGACCCACACGACAGCGGTGAGGAGAAAGAACGCGAGGGTCCGGAAACGCGACATGAGGAACCCTCGTGGAGACCGCTTACGGGGGCAGCGGAGCGCTGCCCCGGCCAGTTGAATAAATGAGAACAAGCTCTGGCGTGCTCTCATTTGCGAGCTGAGCCTTCTCCTCGTCCGTGATCCGCTCCATCATACCAGTAACTCGCGGCAATCGGCGATGGTGCCGGCGAGTGCACTGGCAGCAACCGTGAGCGGGCTGGCGAGGAACACCTTCGCTTCCTTGTGACCCATGCGGCCGGGGAAGTTGCGATTAGTGGTGCTGATGCAGCTCATCGGCGTGTTCAGCCGGCCGAAGGTATCGCTCGGCCCGCCCAAACATGCCGCGCAGCTCGCATCGCCGATTTTCACGCCGGCTGCGAGGAAAATTTCGCGTAGCGATTTTCCACCAACCTTCTCCGTGTCCAGACCGCGAGCCACTTCCGTCGTTGCCGGTACCACAAACGTGTCGATCTTCACGCTCTTGCCGTTCAGGAGCTTGGCTGCGGCTCGGAAGTCGGTCAGTTTGCCACCGGTGCAACTGCCGATGTAAGCACGATCGAGCTTCGTCCCCTTCACTTCGCTCACGAACGCCTTGTTGTCGGGTGAGTGCGGCTTGGCGATCACCGGTTCGAGTTTGGTGACGTCGTAGACCTTCTCATAGATGAACTTGGCTCCGGGATCGGTCTTCACGGCGGTGTAGGGTTTCTGCCCGGCGTTCCGCTTGTTGACGTAATCGGTCGTGACCTTGTCCGCCGCGATGATACCGTTCTTTCCGCCGGCTTCGATCGCCATATTGCACAACGTCATTCGCTCTTCGATGTTGAGGGCAAAAACCCCGTCGCCATCAAATTCCATTGCGCGGTAGGTCGCGCCATCCACGCCGATGTCGCCGATCACCGCCAGAATCAGATCCTTCGCCATGAGGTACGGCGGAAGATTGCCGTGGAAGACGAACCGCATCGTCGGCGGCACCTTCAGCCAGAGCTTGCCGGTGCCCAGAACGAAGCCGGCGTCGGTATTGCCGATACCAGTGGCGAACTCGCCGAACGCCCCGGCGGTGCAGGTGTGGCTATCGGTGCCCAGGAGCACTTCGCCGGGCCGCGTGTGGCCTTCTTCCGGCAACGCGATGTGGCAGACGCCCTTGTAGCTTTCGGTGCCAACGTCGTAGAAATATTTGATGCTTTGCTCTCGCGCGAACTGGCGCAGGACATCCACGTTGCGGTTCGCCATCGCGTCTTTGGTGAAGATGTAATGGTCGGGGATCAGCACGACCTTTTCCTTGTCCCACACGCGCGCATCCTTACCGAAGTGCTTGTGGAACACGCCGAAGGTGCCGGGGCCGCACACATCGTGCGTCATGAGAACATCGACGTCCACCCAGACGTTCTCGCCGGGCACAACGCCATTTTTGCCGCTGGCGCGGGCCAGAACCTTCTCCGTCATCGTCATCGCGGACATCGCGGTAAGCTCCAGTAATGCTCGGTTTGGGCAACATTGGGTCGATTGTTACGCTCGCAGAGGGAACGCCTCGCAAGAACCGCATCAAGCGACAACCCCCCAAGGCTTTCAAACAGAGCGTTCCACAAAATGAAGAATGCTTACTGGTATTGTAAGAGACGTGACCCGAAGAGGGCGAGCGGTGCCTGGGACTAACCGGGACTGACCCCAGCTCGACAAAGGCGCAAACAAATGGACAGGAGTGCTCGGGATACTTGGCCAAGGGGAGTGTTTTACGGCTCGAAGGGTCGTGCTTCCTCAGCCCAAGCCAGCGGCCTGGGGAGAAACTTCTTCAGGCCGCCATATTTGCTCATCGGATTCTCGGTAACGTAGCTTGGTCGCTTCCCGTTCGATTCCCACTGGTGTCGCTATACAGTATCGTACGAGAGTGCGTCCCGCCTCACTGCCTCCGCATACTTCCGAGCGGCTCATGTTCGTTCCGGTCAGTTGCACGAATTGTGGCAAGCCGTTTCAGATACCAGAATCGGCGCTCGGTCAACGTGCGCCGTGTCCGTGGTGCCAGGCGGTTGTCACCGCGTTGCCGGTGTCGGCTCCCATTCCGCAGACGCAACACCCACCTGCACCCGCGCCCGCCCCTGCTCAAGAACCGCAACCGCAATCCCAACCACTCTCGCTCGATGACGACCCCCCCGCTCCTCTTCCCGCAACGCCCGTGAAACCGCCCGTCGCGACATTGCCCCGTGAAGCGGCATCTCCCCCGGCATCGCGACCGTGGATACTTTTACTCATGCTGGCCATCGGTGGGGGAGTGGTCGTCGCGATGATGGCCGCGACACTCATTTTCCTCGGGTACGGCCGAGGTTCTGTGGCGACAGGAGGCTGGCAGGAGTTCGCGCCTCCCGATGGCTCATTTACGATTTCATTGCCCGGTACTCCTCGGGAAGAAGACACCAGCGCTGACCCCGGCAGTTCAATCGGGTCCGGCAAGCGATACGTGGTACACGGGTGGTATTCGAAGACGGCAGTGTGGGTGGCGTACAACGACCTCGATCCCGCGCTGGTGCAGAAATTGCCTCTGGATAAGGATCGTGTTCTCGCGGCGGGCGTCCTTCGGGCCGAGCGCGACCGCGAGCGAAATCGACTCCAGGGCACCATCACGAAAGAAGCCGAAGTTCGAATGAATTCTGCCTGGGGCGTGGAAGTTCACATGGACACGCCCAGCGGAACGGTTATTGAGTGGCTGCTCTTGATGGGCGCGGGTTCGCGACCGCGGTTGTACGTCTTTGGCGTGGAAGGCAAGAATATCGCGCCGGAAAGCGCGCCGTGCCGAAAATTGTTCTCGTCATTCCGTGTGAATGAGTGATGTGCAACACAGCTAATGCGGAAACCGAAGAACTTTGCCCGCGGTGAAATTGACACTGTCGCCTGAAACGGGGACAATGACCGTGGGTTAGGACTCCCCGTCGGCAGTTTTTACGCCCGTTCCCGAAGCGGTTGTGCTATACCACTTTCAACGGGCCTCGCGGTTGGTTGGGGCACCGCACAGGATCATTTCCATGCGAACGGTTACCTTCCTGGTTCTCGAAGGGGTCGATAAGGGGCGCGTCTACAAGGATCTCCCGATCCCCGTGACCATCGGCCGGGAAGAAGGCAACGGCCTTCGGTTGAACGACGAACGGGTGAGTCGCTTCCACGCGAAAGTGCAAATGGAAGACGGCGACATCATCCTCACCGACCTCGATAGCACCAACGGCACGCGGGTGAATGGGACCGCGATCCAGATTCGCCGGCTGCGTCCTGGCGATCAGGTTTCCATCGGTCGCAGCATGTTACTCTTCGGCACAATGGAAGAGATCGCGGCCCGGAAGGCGGGGGCGGTGCCCGCCAGCAACGCCGGTGGGCAAGTTCAGACGATCCGAGCCGACGAACTGCAAGCCGCATCCGGCCGCGTATCGGTGGCCGACAGCCAGCGGACGGTGGCTCCCAGTCCTCCCCCCGCTGCCGGCTGGACCGCATTCGACGAAGATATTCCTCCTCTGCCGCAAAAACTGACAGCCTCTCAAGCCGCTCGCCTTGCGGAAATCTTCGACTACCTGCACAAGGGACTGACCACCGCCGTCGAAAACATCGAAGCCAACGAAGACGGCACGGAAGTTCGCATCAGCTTCTCCGAGTGGCAGACCATTCAGGCCGTGCAAATGCTCCTGGCTCGCTACGCCCGCAACATCTCCGAACCCGGGACGTGAGTGGCGGGTGGCCGACATTCTCCGAATGTCGGGGAGTTTCTTTCGGGTGGGCGACTCTCTCCGAGAGTCGCGGTCGCTCGAAGAGCGACCATCGACACCGTTACTCGATTCTGTCTGTTCTGATGGCCGACATTCTGCGAATGTCGATGGTCAGTTTCTACGAAACTGACGCGACTCTCGGAGAGAGTCGCCCACCCGAAAAGACCGATGCTTCTCCGAATGCCGGATCGTCAAGCAGCAACGCCCGCCGAAATCGGCGGGCGTTGCTGCTTGGATCAAAGTAGTGGGCACACTCCGTGTGCCTACTACTTTGCTTACGGCTTCTTTTCCGGGGCAGGTTCCGGTTTCGGATCTTCATTCTTCTTGTCCGGTGCCGGAGCGGCGACCGGCGGAACTGCTACTGGCGGACCGGGTACGAAGACGCCGCCTGGCGCGACCGGCGCGATACCAATGCCGGGCGGACCAATGATTCCCGGAACCGGCGGGTTACCGTCCTGCCCAAAAGGGAAAGGAATCACAGCGTTATTGCCGGGTTGCGTGGGGCCATCCGCGTTCGGCCGGAGTTTCTCGGCACGTTCCGCTGTGGTGACGAACAACACGTTACTCATCCGCACCGTGCCCAGATCGGCCACTTCCGCCAGAAGTCGGACAGCGGTTTCCAGCGGCACGTCATCGAGCTTGAGTGTGACAGTCTTCTTGGCTTTGTCGCCCAGGCGTGGATCGATCACGAGGTTCGCGCCAGTATCAGCAGCGAGTTGCTTGGCCGCGGTGTCGAACGCCGTCCCGTCGCAGTCCAGGCTCACGTGCTGGCGCAGTTGCTTGCTGGTCAACCCCTCTTCCGTGGAGATGTAGAGCCCCTCGCGGGTCAGTCCGCACTTCAGATTGAAGGGAGCGAGCGCCTTGCGGAGCCCGTCCTTGAGCTTCACCTGCTTGAGATTGACCGTCACGTTCGGCATGTTCGGATTAAAGCCGAACTGGTAGACGATCGGGTCGATAATCACGGTCAGCTTCGACTTGTCCTTGAGGTCGGCGATGACCTCATTCAAGGATTTGTTCTGATAGTTCATATCCCCGACTTCGTCGAGCGCCTTGCGGGCGGCCTCCATCGGGGAAGCGTTCTTGGCGGGCACGGCTGGCGCGGGCGCGGCCGCTTGAGCCAGCGTTGGAGCGGCCGCAAATGCGGCCAACGCGAACAGCCGACAGATGGTCAGACGCATCGACTGACTCCTCATGTGGCAGCTTCCGGCCGTGGCCGGAAGCCAAAACAATTACGGACATCTTATCAGACGAAGTAGCCCCAGGCGGAGATTGGCAGCCCCTACTTCCCCGGTGCCGTGGGCAGATTCAGCGGCGGCAGGTTTCCACCCGGCGCAGGTGGCGTCGGCGCCGGCAGTGCAGGAGGAACTGGCGGAGCGGGCGGTTTGGACTCGCGGAGTTTCTCCAGTTCGATCGCCTGCCGCTCCTTCTTGAACTTCTCGGTCAGTAATTCGTTTGCTTGCTCCTTGCTTGTGATGAGGAAGGTATTCGCCTTTCGCACCACGCGCAGGTCGGCCTGGAGGGCGAGCAGTTCGAGCGCCTTGTCGGCGGGCACGTTAAGTAGGCGGGCCGTGATCGGGCTGGTACGTGCTTCGCCGGCTTGTTGCGAAACGATGATATTGAGGTCATACATCTCCGCGAGCTTCGCAACTGCTTCGTTTAGTGGCTTATCCTTGAAGATGGCCGATACGAGTGGTTCTTTCAGTCGGGACAGGCCATTGTCGTTTTGCTCAGCCAGGGCCGACTTCGTGACCTCCGCCGCGTGCTGCACGGGGACAATTTCGATCATCCCACTCTTCACCAGGTAGGTGGCTCCCATGCTATTCAATGTCATCGTCAGAAATTGGTGGAGAGTGATACCGCGCAGTTGTGTTGCCGCGAGAACGGGCTTTTCTTCTTTGAAATTCGGCCGGTCCACTTGTTTGAATCTGCCTTCGTCGAGGACGAAGGTCAGGCCGTGACGCTTGGAAATATCTTGGAGCAACTCAAAGAGCGGGATGTCGTTGATATTCCCCCCGGGTTGAAACTCGAACTCCTGGGCCAGAATCTGGAGGACGGCTGCGGCCTTGTCGTCGTTCTTCGCGCTGGGCTCCTTCGCGTCTGCGCTCGCCTTCGAGCGGATCTTGCTTTGATCGGCTTGTTGCTTGGGATTTCCCGAGAACCCCGGAGTGGCCGTCAATGTCAACGCGCAGGCGCAGACCAGCGCCAGCATCCAGAACCGAGACATGGAAAGTCCTCACCTGGTGATAGACGTGTACTTGCTCTGTTGAAAGCAACGCGAACTCGAAACACTATTTTCCGCGAACGTGGTCGCGAATTTCGCACAGTACCGACATCGTGTAGAACGCGGCGGTAATGTGGCCCGCATCGAGCCAGACAATCCGCTGCTTACCCGTCACTTCCCACAGCGCCTGTGCGGCCTTCGGCGGTACGATCTCGTCATTCTTGGCGGCAATCATCAGCAAATTCTTGTCCTTGAGTTGCGCCGCGTAAGTGATCGGGTCTACCGGGGCGATGAGCTTTTTCACCAGATTCTTGCCGCCCAAAAGATCGATCCATTCCGTTACCGGCTTGGCCTTGGGGTGGTCGTAGTAGGCATCCACCAGTCCCCCACCGCCGAGTATCAGGCAAACGTTCTTGATCCGCGGTTCGTTGGCGGCTGTAAGCGCAGTTAAAAAACTTCCCAGGCTGGTGCCGACCATTCCGAGGCTCTCGGCATCCACTTCCGGCCGCGAGGCGAGCCACGCCGCAGCACAGCGGCAATCGAGAACACCCTGGCGAATGCCTTCAATTGTGCGCGGAATGTCGGTGGAAACGAGCTTCACTCGACTGTTCGCCGGGCGGCGTTCATTGTAATACGGTAGCACGACCGCCAGCGCCGCCACCCCATTCTGCGCCAGCCACATTGCCTCACCGCGAGCGATCACCTGATTGCCCTGCATGATGTCGAGCACAATCACCGCGGGGACTTTCCCTTTCTCCTTCCCTCTGGGCACGAAATATTGCGCGTAGACGATGTTGTTTTCCGGGACACTGCTTTTCACTGGCGAGGGGAAGGTGAGGTCATAAACCGCGACGCCGCTATGCCGCAGATCATAGCGCAGTGTGAGCGAGTATTCGCCGGAATACTCCTTGAGCCGGTAGCGTTCGGCGATGAGGGCCTTCGGGTCGTCAGCGGGCATCTTGAGTGTGCCGCGTTCGGGTTCCGCGCTGGATGCGGGGGAAGCGAAAATTGGGGCGAGAAGAGCGACAAGGGCAATGCGAAGCATGAAGTGGACTCCGCGCCAGAGGAGGAACGCCACACGATAGTACGCGGAGAACCGCGCGAAAGGAAGGGCGACCCACCGTCTGGTGAACCCCGCCCGCAAGGGCGGTGGGTGCTAGTGATGACCCACCGCCCTTGCGGGCGGGGTTCACCAGCACCCACTGCCTTTGCGGGCGGGTTCGCCTGGCTACTCCTTCGCGATCGGAATGAACGGCGTCACGTCCATTTCCTCCTCTTCTTCTTTCTTGTTTTTCTCGTCTCTTTCATCCTCTTCACCGGGAACGGCGAGCGGGCCATCGGTGATGACGGCATTGGCCGGCGCGTTCGGGTCGTTCTCGACGGTCGCCATCTGGGCGAACTCCTTGCCGTCCACGCTCAGAATGAGGCGATACGCCCCCGCTCGCGGCGCGGACCACTGCAAGCGATGGAAACCGGCTTTTTCGGGGAGCAAGCGGAAGTTGATCCCGCGCTTGCCATCCACGGTCACCGACCGTCCCGGCGATACCTCCTTGCCGTTGACATCGAGAATCTTCAGCGACACTTCCTTGGCATCTGCACTGAGCAGATAGTCGATGGTGCCGCCGCTCGGCGGATTGGTGCCGTAGAACTTCCGCACATCGCGTGAGTAGGGCGAACTGCCCGGCGCGTATTGCCACCGCGTCGTGGTGGCTGGCACGAAGAGCGTCACTGGTGCCTTGCACACCTCCGGAGTCATTTGCCGCAGGCTCGCCACATCCAGCACCCACACACTGCGGCCGTGCGTGGCGATGACGATTTCGCTCGCCGTTGTGGGCTGGGCCACTTCATGCACCGGCACCGTCGGCAGATTGTTGCTCAGTTTCGCCCACGTCTGGCCGCGATTGATCGACACCCAGATGCCGAATTCTGTGCCGCAGTAAAGAATCTCCGAGGTGGTGATGTCTTCGCGGAGCACGCGCGTTGAGCCGAATTGCGGCAGGTTGTTGGTAATGGGCTTCCACGACTGGCCGTAGTCTTCGGTTACAAACAGATACGGGTGGTCGTCGTTGGAGCGGTGGGCGTCGAGGCAGACGTAACAGCGGCCCTCCACGCGGTGGCCCGGTTCGATGCTCGCAACCCAGCGGTAACCCGGCACTCCGGCTTTCTTCAGGTTCTCGGTCACATTCGACCAACTCTGTCCGCCGTCCTTGGTGACCCACAGGTAGCCGTCGTCGGTCCCCGCCCACAGCACGTCCACATTCTTGGGACTTTCGGCAATCGCCGTGATCGAACCTTGTTTCGTGCGGGTCAGTTCGGGGCTGATGGGTTTGAGATTATCGCCGCGAGCAAACGAGCGGAACACATACTGCGCCCCACAGTAAAAGAGCTGCGGGTTGTGCTCGGAGAGGATAAACGGCGTGTTCCAGTTGAAGCGGAGTTCCTCGTCCTGATGGACAGGCCGCGGGCGGATGCCGCGCTGTTCGCCGGTCTTCAGATTCCGCCGGGCCATGCCGCCATTCTGGCTCTCGGAATAAATCCAATCGGGATCGTGCGAATCGACGCGACAGACAAACCCATCGCCGCCGTGGAGGAAGACCCAATCTTCGTTGGCGGGGCCCGTGCTGCGAAGCGTCCGCGATGGCCCGCCCCAACTGCCGTTGTCCTGAAGCCCGCCATAGACACGATACGGTTTGCGGCTATCGACCGCGACGTGGTAGAACTGGCCGAGCGCCTGCGTGTTCAGGTGGTCCCAGTTCGCGCCGCGGTCGTAGGTCGCGTAGAAGCCGCCATCGCAGCCGATGAGCATGTGCCGTCCGTCTTTGGGGTTAATCCACAAGGCGTGTTGATCCGCGTGGACGGTGTTGTCCGGGTCCACTCCGCCCGTAAAGGACTTGCCGCCATCCGTGCTCTTCATCGCGTTGATGCCCAGCACATAGAGCATGTTGTCGTCTGTCGGGTCGACGCGAATCTGCGAGAAGTAGAACGGCCGGGGATTGAGACTGTTGACGCGAGTCCATGTCTCGCCGTTGTCCTTGCTCATGTACACGCCACCAGTTTGGTAGCCGTACTTGCCCTGGGCGTTCTGTTCGTTTTGTTTCTGTCCACCGATGGCGGGATTCATCAGGTGTGGTCGCGCTGGGTTTCCACCTCCGCGCACACCGCCAAAGGCCGGCGCGCGGAGTTCGGCCATTTCCAGCGCTAGTACCACCTCGACCTTCTTGTTGTCGAGTCCACTGAACTTGACCTTGACCTTGTCGCCGGCCTTACGTGGGTTCTCGCTTTTCGGCGACACGCGGAGTTCGGTCCGGAACTCGCGCCAGCTCTTCACATCCTTTCCCTCGATAGCGGTAACGGTCATGCCCGTCTTCACGCCAGCCTTCTCCGCAGCACCGCCTTTGGGCACCTCCGCAACCTGCACTGGGTCGTCGAAATTGGTGACCGAAAAGACCACGCCGCCGGGTGAAAGCGACATCGGCCCGCCTTTGCTCTTGGGCGGCGGCGTTGTCGGCCGCGGGGCGAGTTTCAGGTCAATCGTCAGTGTTTCCTTCTCTTCTTTCTTGTCTGCCTTCTCGTCTTTTTTGTCTTTCTTGTCGTCCTTCTTTTCCTTCTTCTCGGCTTCTTTGACGCGAACAACGGTGAGTTTCACTGTGTCGCCCGGCTTCTTGTCTTCGAGGAAGTCGAGGAACCCCTCGTAACTGGTGATCTTCTGGCTATCCACCGCGGTGATGAGATCGCCGGACTTCAATCCGGCTTTACCCGCCGGTCCGTCCTCCACCACGGCCTTCAGTTTGGCTCCGTCCTTCTCGCCCTCACCAACGACGCCAAGATACACGGTGAGGTTCCGCCCCTTGCCGATGTTCTCGGTGTCGATGATCGCAAATACGAGTCCTCTCGTTTTGTGCGAATAGTCGATGCCCATGCGGCCGGTTTTCACGGTGGGTAAGCCCGGCACACCGGCTTCGCCAGTGAGCTTCTTCCAGTTCTTTCCGCCGTCGCTCGTTTTGAAGAGTCCACCGCCGGGGCCATGCGCAATAGCGGGACCGTACTGATCCGGACCCGGCCAGGTATCCGCTGCACCGTAGAAACCATCGAATTCGTCGCGCTGGCGTTCCCACAGCGCGGCCAGTAGCACGTTGGAATCAAACGGGTCCATTCGCAGTTCAATGGCGCCGGTCTTGTCGTCCACGTAGAGAACTTTCTTCCAGCTTTCGCCGCCGTCTTCGGTCTTGAAGACGCCGCGTTCCTCGTTCGGTCCGTACACTCGCCCCATTGCGGCAACGTAAACGATGTTCGGGTCTTTGGGGTGAACGACGATATGGCCGATGCTGTATGACTTCTTGAGCCCCACATTTCGCCACGTCTTACCGGCGTCGGTGCTCTTGTACACGCCATCGCCATACGAGACGGAGTTGCGCGGATTACCCTCTCCGGTGCCGACGTACACAACGTTGGGGTTGCTCTGCGACACCGCGACGGCGCCGATGGTAATCGTTGCTTCCTTCTCGAAGGCAAAGGTGAAGGTGGTGCCATTGTTCACCGTCTTGAGCAGCCCGCCGGTGGCGGTGGCGATGTAGTACGTTGTGGGGTCGCTCTCGACGACCGCGATGGACGTGACGCGACCGGCCATGTTCGCCGGGCCGATGCAGCGCCAGTCCATCTTCGCCAATACGCTCTCCGGCACCGTGTTCGCGGCGGCCGGTTCCGGCTTCCCCTTCCGCAATTCGTCGAGCTTCTTCTTGAGCGCCGCGATTTGCTTCTCGACATCGGCGATTTCTTTTTTGAGATCCTCATCCTCGCCGGAGCGTGCGAAGCCGGGGCAGAGGAAGATGAGTGCGGCGAGCAGAGCGAACGCGGCACGGCGCCCGCGGAAAAGTGTGAGAGTCACGGTGCGGCTCGGGTTAAGTACGCAGTGGAAAAGACTATCCAGAGCACCAATTTTACGCAGGCCGCAAAGTCAACGCCAGTTGTTCAGGTCGTGAGCTGGTGGGGAAATGGGACGGACTGTGCCGCACACGCGGGAAATGTGGATTTGAATGTTCGGGATACGGGTATGATCATCTGAAAAATGAGACGAGGCTCCCATGAGCGAAGCGGAATGGCGCACGAGCAGCAATGTTCCAGAAATGCTGGGGTGGCTCGCTTGGGGGATGCAACCCGCACGCAAATGGAATCTCTTCTCGCTGGCGTGCATCGAGCCGATTCGCTCGCACCTGAGCGATCCCCGGCTCACTGCGGCACTCGACGTGCTGGCGAAGCACGCCGAGGGGGAATGCGACTTTCAGGAATTGCTGAATGCCAGTCAAAACGCGGACGCTGCGATGGAAGCGATTCTCGACGATCCCAGCGAGCAGCGCTGGTTCTACATTCAATTAGCCGCCGCGGAGGCGGTAGCTTTTGCGACCAATCCGGTGAACATGGAGGACGACTTCGCAGTACCGGCGCGATGTGCAACCGTGTTGGCGTGGAGCGCCGAGCCCAAATACGAAGCCACCGTTCGTCAGCAAGCCAACAGCCAGCATGTTGCGTTGGTTCACGAAATCTTCGGTAATCCCTTCCGGCCGGTCGAACTCGATCCGTTGTGGCTCACGTTCGACGTACAGACGCTGGCAAGCGGTATTTACGACGCCCAGGCTTTCGACCGGATGCCGATCCTCGCGGACGCACTTCAAGACGCGGATTGCGACAACTCCGACGTACTGAGCCACTGCCGCGATCTACACGCCGGGCATGTCCGCGGTTGCTGGGTGCTGGATTTGCTTCTGCGGAAATAAGTCGGTCGAGATGGCATTCTCGGGTGGGCGACTCTCCCTACACGGAATGTCGGCCTGCTGACGGGCAGGTTCGGCATGCCGCCAGGGAGTCACGGTCAGTTTCTGCGAAACTGACCACCGACATTCGGAGAATGTCGGCCACCCGAAAAACCACCAAATTCCGTGGATGAATCTGGCGACCTACAGGTTCGGCATGCCGCCAGGGAGTCACGGTCAGTTTCTGCGAAACTGACCACCGACATTCGGAGAATGTCGGCCACCCGAAAAACCACCAAATTCCGTGGATGAATCTGGCGACCTAACGGATCAGTATGGGTGGAGCGATCGCCCGGTTGGGATCCAGTTATGCCGCGCCGATTCTTTTTCCGCTTGTTTTCGGCCGCGATCCCGGCGGGGGATCACGTTACCGATGACGAACTTCTCCGGCGATTCACAACCGAGCAGGACTCTGCCGCATTTGAACTCCTCATTCGCCGACACGCAGATACGGTCTGGACTGCCTGTCGTGGCGTCCTCAGTTCGGAAGCAGATGCGGAGGATGCCTTCCAGGCGACGTTTCTGGTCCTGGCACGGAAGGCGGGAACCGTGCGTAGCGCAAGCGTCGGCGGATGGTTGCATCGAGTGGCGGTCAACGCTGCACTCAAGCTCCGGGAGCGGTTGAAGCGTGTGGCGAGCGCAACCGCGGAACAGCTCGCGACTCTCCCTGCTCCAGGTCCAGCTCCTCACCCCGATTCGGAACTCGCCGCACTCGTTCAGGAAGAACTCGCTCGCCTCCCCGAACGGTATCGGTTGCCGGTCGTGCTGTGCGAAATGGAGGGTCACACGCACGCCGAAGCCGCGCAAGTGCTGGGCTGGCCTGTTGGAAGTGTGTCCAGTCGGCTCAGTCGTGCGCGGACCCTACTTCGAAACCGACTGGCGCGGCGTGGGGTCACCGCTCCCACCATCATACTTCCCGCGATTGGCCTGCCGCCCGCGCTTGTGCGTGATACCGCCGCTGTGGCAATCGGTGCCAAGCCTATTCCCCAGACCGTTTCAATCCTCACACAAGGAGTGCTATCCATGATGCGCGCTACGAAGCTCCAACTGATCGCTCTCGGACTGTTATCCGTCGGACTGGTTGCGATTGCCGGATTGGGAACATACACTGCTCTGGCCCAGCCCCCCGCTTCTCCACCAACGGAGCCGATCACAACTCCCGTTGCCGCAGATCAGAAAGCCCAGCCAACCATTTCTAAGGCGGGAGATTCGGTCACGGCCTATCCCGACCTTGAACCGAAGAGTCTGGAAGACCTCGTGACCAAGTGCCCGAAGACGCTCGGCGGGAAGGAAATTCCCATCGATCCGAAGGACTCCGCTCTGTTGCAACTACAAAAGGCCAAGCTGAACGCGGCGCTGGCCAACCTGTCGGTCGTCGTGGAACGACTGAAAGCCGGTGCACTGAACGATGCCGTGAGCATTCCCGAAGCGTGTAATCGTGCCGTGGCGGCTGCGGCGGATGTGTTTCCCCCCAGCGAGTTGACGCCGTGGTTTGAGGAGCGCGTCCGCGTTGCGAAGTGGTTCGAGAAGGTAATGGCTGCTCAGGTGCAAGCCGGGGCGAGCACCGTAGCGGCTCTCAACACCGCTCGATATGCACGTCTCGATGCCGAAATTGCTCTCCTGAAGTTGACCGCACGGAAGGATCGGTGAGGTGGTCTCGATAGTGCAGTCATCACACTCCACGCGGAGCGTGATGACTGCACTCGCATCTGCGCGCGAAAACTGAAGTCAGAACTTCAGGTTCATGCCCTTCAGTCGTGCCACGGTTTCCGCCATCAGCGCGTCTTCCTCGGCTTCGTCCTTCGCTATGTAGGTCACGGAGAAGCGCAAGTAGGCCCCGGCGTCGTCCCACGGCACGCAACAGACGCTCTGTTCGTGGATCAGGTACTGTGAAGCGGCTTCGGCGTTCGCGAAGGTGAGGTCGCCGGCGGATTTCGGTGCGGCGGTGTAGAGGAAGTAGGTGCCGCCGGGCATCTCACACTTGAAGCCGACCTGCTTGAGCGCCGCGACCAGCTTTTCGAGCCGGCGCTTGTACTTTGTCCGCACCGCGACGGGGATTTCCGGCGTGCGGAGCGCCTGGGCCGCGGCGTGTTGAATCGCCATGAACTGACCCGAATCGCTGTTGTCCTTCACATCGGCATAGGCTTGCACAATCTTCGAATGCCCGCAGACAAAACCGAGCCGCCAGCCGATCATGTTGAAGCCCTTCGACATTGAGTGAACCTCAACGCCGACGTCCTTCGCACCGTCAATCTGAAGGAAACTGAGCGGCTCGCTCTTGTAGCTGAGCAGCATGTGGGCCGCGTCCTGCACAATCACGATCTTATTCACATGAGCGAACTCGATGACGCGCTTGTAGAAGTCCTTCGTCGCGACCGCACCTGTGGGGCTGTTCGGATAGTTGATGACCATCAATTTTGCTTTCTTCTTCACGTCGGCGGGGATGCCGTCGAGATCGGGGAAGAAACCGTTCTTCTCCAGAAGCGGCAGCTTCACCACTTCACCGCCAAGGTAGCGTGTCCACGTCCCCGCAACCGGATAGCCGGGCACGGTCATGAGCGTGATGTCGCCAGGGTTGATGAACACGGCGGGCAGCATCGCATACGCCGGCTTGCTGCCGATGCAGTGGCAGATCTCCGTCACCGGGTCGAGTTTGACGCCGAACTGTCGCTGCATGAACTCGGCGGCGGCGTCCTTGTAATTTTGAATGCCGTTATCGGCGTAGCCGCGATTCTCGACCTTGTTGGCTTCGCGGGCGAGTGCTTCACGCACGCTGGGCGGCGCCATGTCGTCGTTTTCGCCGATGCCGAAGTCGAGGAGTTTGCGTTCGGGGTGTTCGGCGAGAGCTTTCCGTTTCGCGCGCTTGATCTTTTCGAACTTGTAGATCTCCGTGCCTTTGCCGTAATTCGCCCCGCCGATTCGGTCGGCGAAGAGAGTCTGGAACCACGGATCGGAAGTCGACGCGGACGAAACGGAAACGGACATGGCGTACTGCCCTTCAGTAGTATGGAGGCTGTGTTGAAATCCTCGGGTCGGTTGTCGCTCTCATTTATTCAACTGGCAGAGGAAACTGCCTAAAAACACAACCGCGCGACAACCTCAACCGAGCATTTCAACACAGCACCAGACGGAGAAAGAGGATTCGTGGGTGTTGTAGCGGCAAGAAATGCGAAAGCCCACGTCTGTAGGCGTGGGCTTCAAGCGAATAGGACCAGGGCATTATTCCGCCAGGATCGGCTCGTACCACACGGCGCGGGCGTAGCTGTTCACACCGGGGCACGTCACGCGCAAAGTCAGTTGCCGAACCTTCTCGAGTTTCAACTCGCACGTCTCATACATGTCGAGCTTCGCGACCGGTTGCGATTTCCACAGAGATTTTCCATCACCGAAAACTTCAAAGGTCAGTGGGGCACCGGGGTTGTCTGAATCCTCTCCGATCCGCGTGACGCCGACAGTCACCCGGAATGCCAGTGGTCTCCCCGTCAATCGATAACTGACTTCCGAGGAGCCCTTGGACGGCGGATGTAAAAAGATACTGTGTGGGATTGCTTCGCCTTTCCATTCGAGTTTAACACCCGAAAACGGATCCTTACCGTTGGTTGAAAATCCCGTGAGATTCTCGACCTTCAAATCCGAGTATTTCCGTGTCGCAAGATAACTTCTCTTTCCGAATGTCAGGGCGGCGTTGAGGTTGAACTTCTGCTGTTCCTTTTCGGTATCTTCGGCTGCCTTGTCTTCCTTCAACCGCAGGTAGTCTTTGATGGCTGCTGTATACGCCTTGTCGAGCTTCGTGCGCGCACTCTTGATCTGATCCTGGAAGGCAGTCGGCATGGTCGCGGGCTGCTCGTCCGATTTCTCAAACGCTTTCCGTTCGGCCTTGACCTGATCGACGAGCTTCTTGTCGCCGGCGTTGCGGGCCTCCGTATCGCGTTTGTCGAACCAGTCCGTGACGGATTTGCGGAACTTCCGCACCTCGCCATCGTATTCCTTCTTGGCCTGATACAGCTTTTCCTTCACCGTCCCGACGTCATCCGCGCGGGCCGGGCAGAGCCCAACCGCAAGCGTGAGAACGACGCAGACCGACACGAACCGGCGGCAACGAAGCAGCATGGTTCACCGTGCAGTTAGAGTGAGAACATCGTTCGTCGACGCCATTATCGCGATTCCCGCCAGAGGCCGCCACGGAAACGCGAAGTGGCCCTCTTCACGCCAATGCCACAGCAAGAATAACGACAGCCCATCCACTTGGATGGGCTGTCGGCGTGCGTACTCGTCCTCACTCCACAATGAATGGCGCGAACCATGTGCTGTGTGCGTAGTCGTGTTTGCCGGGGCAATGAACACGAATGGACAGAATTTTGACTTTGTCCACCCTGACCGTGCACGTCTGAAACGATTCCAGCTTTTGAACCGGCTCTGATTTCCAGAGCGATTTCCCGTCGCCCAGAACCTCGAACGTTAACGGGGTTTCCGACCCAGGAAACTCCTGCTTGGGGATACCGACGACTGCTCGGAAGATGGTTGCCTTGCCGCCCAGATTGAAGCTGGCACTCGAGAAAGACTTCTCTTTGGCGTGCAGAAAAATGCTGTGTGGAACAATCTCTCCGTCCATTTTCGCCCTTTTACTATCCAGTTCATACCAGCCGTCAAGCACCTGAAGATCGAACGGTTTGAGCTGAGTCAGGTAGGTGCGCTTGCCGAACGAGAGCGCGGAGTCCACAACGAATTTCTGCTGTTCCTGCTCAGTCGCTTCGGCCAACTTATCTTCCTTCGCTTGCACATAAACTTTAATGGCCGTGGTATAGGCCCTCTCGAGTTTCACACGCGCGCTTTTTATCTGCTCCTGGAGCATGGAAGGAAATTTCGGAGGGAGTCCACCCGATTTCTCGAAGGTTTCCCGCTCGGTTTTGACCTGATCGACGAGCTTCTTGTTACCCCCGTTGCGGGCCTCCGTATCGCGTTTGTCGAACCAGTCACCGACGGTCTTGCGGAACTTCCGCGCCTCGCCATCGTACTCCTTCTTTGCCTGATACAGTTTCTCCTTCACCGTCTCCACGTTATCTGCGCGGGCCGGACACAGCCCAAAGGCCAAGACGAGAACAGCCAAGGCACTCAAGAACCGGTGGGAACGAAGCAGCATGATTCACCGTGCGGCTGAGTGAAGAGGACAGTTGTTCGTGCCTAATTATCGCGATACCTGGAGGAGCCCACAAGTAAAACGCCACTCGCGGCAGTACCGTTGGCACATGCCGCGAGTGGCGTGAATCGGCTCCGATGAAGTTCGCGTGGGCTGACCTCACTCCACGATGTAGGGCGTGAACCATGTGCCGTGTGCGCAGCCGTTATGATCTGGGCAATGAATGCGGAGAGTCAGAGTTTTCACCTTATCGACCCGGATCGTACATGTCTGAAAGCTAGCGCGAACTCCGACCGGCTCCGATTTCCAGAGCGATTTACCGTCGCCCAAAACTTCAAACGTGAGCGCGGATCGAGGATTGCCGTCGATTTGTTCATGATCGGGAATACCGACGGAAGCGGAGAATATGAGCGCCTTTCTGTCGAGGTTGTAACTGGCATTCGAATAGGTTTTGCTGTCCGGATGCATCAGGATACTGTGTGGAACGATCTTTCCATCCTTCTTGGCCTTGGTGCTGTCCTTCTCAAACCAGTCGTTCCACACCTTGACGTCGGACGCCTTGAGCGAACTCAAGTAGGTGCGCTTGCCGTATTGGATCGTGAAATCGGAGATGAACTTCTGCTGTTCCTTTTCCGCGGCTTCCGCCGCGGCGTCTTCCTTCGCTTGCACGTAAGCTTTGATTGCCGTGGTGTACGCCTTGTCGAGCTTAATGCGTGCGTTTCTGAGCTGATCCTGGAGTGTCGATGGGAGCTTCGCGGGGAGTTCACCCAACTTCTCGAAGGCTTCCTGTTCGGCCTTGACTTGATCGACGAGCTTCTTGTTGCCCGCGTTACGAGCCGTTTCTTCCCGCTTGGCGAGGAATTCACCGACGCCCTTGCGGAACTTCCGCACTTCGCCATCGTACTCTTTCTTGGCCTGATATAGCTTCTCCTTGATCATTTCCACGTCATCGGCCCCTCGTGCCGGAGCCAGACTGACCGACAGAGCCGCCAGAACGAACAGACTCACGAGGCGGTAGAAGTTGAGTTGCATTTGGGGCACCGGGGTGAAGACTGGGAATATCACTCTCCGAGTATCGGTTCAAACCAAGCGGATCGCGCCCAGTCGTTTGCATTTGCGCAATAGACGATCAGCGTTAGCATCTTGACCTTTGCCACATTCAGTTCGCAAGCCTGGTAGGTATCGAGTTTCGTTACCGGCTCCGATTTCCATTAATTATCTATGTTCTTCAGATCCGTGTTTATCTGCGTTATCTGCGGCTCTTCTTCCTTCTGCCTTCTGTTCTCTGCCTTGTTTCTCCGCGGCTCCACTTCTTTCCGCACAACCCCGAACGCCTCGCTTGCCGATACATCCCCCATCGTCTGCACGGATGCGAGAGAGGGGCCTATGGACTTCGCGTTTTCCCGACGGGGATTGTTTCAAGGTGCTGCAGCCGTGGGCGGAGCGCTGGCCGCAGCGCACGCGAACGCAGGGCCAGTTCAGCAGGTCCGCGCCGCCAAGCACCCCGGCTGGATCTTTGGCCGCATGACCGGGGCCGAAGCACTCGCGGAAGCGCTGGTCGCGGAGGGCGTGGGTTGCGTCTACGGCATACCGGGCGCACAGGAGAACGAACTCTGGGACACGATGAAGGAGAAGGGCGTTCCGTACTTGCTTGTGACGCACGAATTTAGCGCAGCGTGTATGGCCGATGGTTACGCCAGGAGCACAGGCAGACCGGGTGTTCTCTGTGTCGTGCCGGGGCCAGGCGTTACCAATTCGCTGACGGGGTTGGGGGAAGCACTTCTCGATTCCTCGCCGGTCGTTGCGATCGTCGGCGACATTGGCAACGGCGAGAAGGCCAAGCCGTTTCAGGTTCACTCGCTCAACCAGGTCGATCTGCTCAAGCCCGTGTGCAAGTGCGTTTACCCGGTGCAGACGGTTTCGCAGATCGCGGCCGCGGTACGTCAGGCGTTCATCACTGCGGTGCAGGGCGAACCCGGCCCCGTCGCGGTGGTGGTGCCATATAATCTGTTCATCGAAGCACACGACTTCCGTACTCCGCCGCCGGCCATTCCTGCACCGCCCTTCGATGACGCCGCGTTTGAACGCGCTCTGCCATTGCTCGCCGATCCGAAGCAGCGCATCGGCATTTATGCCGGCATGGGCTGCATGGACCACAGCGCGGAACTCACGGCCGTCGCGGAGTTACTCCAGGCTCCTGTCGCGACGAGCGTTTCCGGCAAGGGAGTGATCAACGAATGTCACCCGCTGGCAGTTGGCTGGGGCTTTGGCCCGCACGCCAGCGAAGTGGCAGAGACGGTCTTTGCTGGCGAAAAGAAACATCCCCTGAAGTCGGGTGTCGATACGGTGCTGGCCATCGGTGTGAAGTTCAGCGAAGTTTCGACCGGCTATTACGGCGATCCGCAACCCAAGCATGTCATTCACATCGACGCGAACCCGTGTAATCTCGGCCGCGTGATGAAAACGGATGTGTGCATTCACGCCGACGCCGGAATCTTCCTCGGCCGGTTGCTCGCATGCGGCGACAAACTTCGCCGACCGGAAGACAAGTGGCTCATCAATCAGATCCGCCAGTTGAAAGCGGAGTCCGCCAAACAATTGTGCAATATACTGCAGCCGAAGTGTGGCGTTGACCCACTGGCCGTGGTCGCGGCGTTGCGGAAAGTGCTGCCCGAAGATGCGCTACTCTTCACCGATGTGAGCGTGACGGAACATCTTGCAGCGGAACACTTTCGGGTATGCCAGCCGCGAACGTACTTCAACCCGGTGGATAACCAGGCGATGGGCTGGAGCATCCCCGCCGCCATCGGTGCACAGCGGGTCCATTACGGCAAGACGGTCGCGACGCTCACCGGCGATGGTTGTTTGCTCATGAGTGCGTTGGAAATCAGCACATCCAGCCGCGAGCACCTGCCAGTCAAATTCGTGATTCTGGACGATCAGGCGTACCACTACATGCAAATGCTTCAGAAGCCGGCGTATCTTCGCACCACGGCCACCATCCTCACCCGGCTCGACTACAAAGCGATGGCGCAAGCGTTTGGCGTTGCGTACGTGGAGATTGCTTCCCACGCCGAACTCGAGATGAAGCTCCGCGGCGCAATGTGCTACGACGGCCCGGTTCTGGTTCGCGTGGTGACGGATTACGACAAGCGGAAGGTTCGCTGGGTGGAAGCCGTCCGGGCCCGTTACACAAAGGAACTCACCCCGGCGCAGAAGGCTCGCTTCCTGGCGCGCATTGGCTCCCGAGCGGTGCAGTTGGATAAGCAGAACGATTAGCCTTGTGCTTCGGCAAAGAGCGCAAGGAACGACGCATCAACGCGGCGCGGACGGCTCGTCGCCGCATCAAGCAGAACCCATACCGTGCGGGCCGTGACAAGCGGCTTGTCTTCACCCGCACGCAGAACTTCGGTGAAGCGTTCCCACGTCGCGCCGGATGGCTCACCAACCCACGTGCGCAAAATCAGTTCTTCGCCCAGGAACGCCGGACGCAGATATTCCACTTCGTGCCGTCGGACCACCCACGTATACGCCGTCTGCACATCCGCCGGGGCAAGGTGCCGCCAGTGCGCGACCGCGATGTCCTGAATGTACCGCACAAACGCGACGTTATTGACGTGCCCCTGCCGGTCGATGTCGACCTCCGGCACTTGCATTGTGAGCGTGAACTTCGGTCGGTCGGCCATTTCTCCTCCTGCGTGTTGCACAGCGGTGCATTCTAATCAGGAAGGGCGATTGGTACGGAGATCACTTTTGGAGTCGTGAACGATGACCGCGATGCTTACCCTTCTGCTTTCGCTCGCCGCAGCGGATGCGAACGATGTTTCCATTTCCGATGCCAAGACCGAAGCTGGCGTACTCACTCATGAGGTGAAGTCGCCATATCAGGCCGGCACAACGCTCATCCGCGTGCTACTCCCCGATTCGCTGGAGAAAGGGAACACGTACCCGGTGGTGTATGTGCTTCCGGTGGAAGCCGGAAGCGAGAACCGCTTCGGCGATGGGTTGAAGGAAGTGAAGAAACTCGACCTGCACAACACGATGCACGCGATTTTTGTCGCCCCAACGTTCTCGCACCTGCCGTGGTATGCCGATCACCCCACGAAGACCGACATCCGCCAGGAAACGTATCTCCTCAAAGTCGTCCTGCCGTTCGTGGAGAAGACCTACCCGGCGAAAGCTGACGCCAGGGGGCGGTTGCTGTTGGGCTTCAGCAAGTCCGGGTGGGGTGCGTTTAGCTTGCTGCTACGCTATCCGGACACATTCGGACGCGCCGCGGCGTGGGACGCGCCGCTGATGATGGAGAAGCCGGGGCAGTACGGCAACGGCCCGATCTTCGGCGGCGACGATAACTTTGCCAGTTACCGCATCAGCAAGCTCCTCGAAGCCAACGCCGAGAAACTCCAGAAGGAGAAACGGCTCATTCTGCTCGGTTACGGCAACTTCCGCGCTCACCACACCCAGGCTCACGACCTGATGGACAAACTCAAGATCGCGCACGTCTACCGCGATGGCCCCGCACGTAAGCACGATTGGCACAGCGGCTGGGTGAAGGAAGCCGCGGAGTTGCTCTTTGCGTCGAAGTGAATTGGTTTTCGGGTGGGCGACTTTCTCCGAAAGTCGCGGTCAGTTTCGTCGAAGTGAATTGGTTTTCGGGTGGGCGACTTTCTCCGAAAGTCGCGGTCAGTTTCGCAGAAACTGACCATCGCCACACTGCGTGTGGCGGCAGGCGATAAGGCGCAACCGAGTGAAGACATTGCTCCCTTCTGCGAATGGCGATGGTCGCTCGAAGAGCGACCGCGACTTTCGGAGAAAGTCGCCCACCCGAGAATGCCCGCAGCAAATCGCTAGAACGCAACTCCTTTTCTGAAAGCCATTTACTGCACATTTCTGCCGACGGGTGCTTCTCGTCAATTCCGATTTTGCACTTTTTTCCGTCGAAATCGAGATTCGGCGTCAATCTCGCAAAATCTCGCGTCGCTGGCGGCGAAGAACTCTTATGTACGGCGGCAGGAGCCCGGTGTTCGGGTCGGCCGAACCGCCCTCAAGCTCAAGATTGAGGTATTCGAAAATGCTCAAGAAGATGGTCATCCTGGCGGTGGTCGGGTTCGTTGCCGTGACCGTGATCGCCGGGACCAAGATCGGCTCTTACATCCGATCGGAGATTCAGGAAGCTCGCCGGCAAGCGGAAGACAGTGTACCGCCAGAGAAGGAAATCGCCCGGCTCCGCAACGAAGTGAAGTTGCTGGACAAGGACATCATGACGGTGGTCAACCAGCTCGCCAAGGAGCGAGTGGAAGTGAACAACCTCAAGGACCAAGTGGATGCGGTCGCCGCCAAGCAGGAGAAGGACAAGGCCCTCCTGACGACCCGTGCGAACGCAATCAAGAACGCCGAGGGACATGTCGTGTTCGGCAACCGCAAGCTGAGCATCGACGACGCCAAGGCGGAACTGGAAGAAGGTGTGAAGCGGTTCGCGGCGAACCAGAAGACGCTTGAAACGATGGAAATGACCCTGGCGACCCGCATCAAGGTTCGCGACAGCCTGGAAAAGCAACTCGAGACGATGAAGAACCAGAAGTCGGAACTGACCACGGCCATCGACGGGATGGAAGCCGAACTGACCGCCCTCAAGCTTCAGCAGATGGAAAGCAAGTACCAGACCGACGACACCCGGCTGGCCAAGATCAAGGAAGACCTGCGTAAGCTGAAGACGAAGGTGGACGTGGAACGCGAGAAGCTGAAACTGATGCCTGCCGCAATTGAGCCGACCCCAGCCCCCGCAGCGAGCAGCAAGAGCGTGGACGACATCATGGCCCCGCTGAACGCTCCGAAGCCCGCCGCCAAGACGGAAGCCCCGAAGATCAGCACGGTGCCCAAGGTTGACTGAGCAACGTGCGGAATACGAACTGGCAACCCCTCGCCCCGGTCACAATGACCGGGGCGTTTTCGTGCGATCAGGGTAGTAGGCCGAAGGCCGGGGCTCCGTGTGCCGAGTATGCCTACTACTTTGGCGCCTACCACTTTGAAAAGCCGCACCCCATTCTGCCCCTTGTGATAAACTGAGACGGGAATCCCCGAACTTAGCCACTCCGTTCACCCATGCCCGCGTCTCCGTGGTTGGTGCTGCGTCAGGCTCAGGAAGCGGTCGCGGCTGGGCGGCCGGAGGAAGCACATCGACTGATTGAGCCGCTTCTCGCCGAGGGGCACCGGCGTGCGTACAAGATGGCACGCGAGGTGGTGAAGGCGTATCTTGCCCGCGCCCGACACGCACTCGACCAACACAACCCGGACGCCGCCTGGCGCGATCTCATTTCCGCAGAAACACTCAACACCGGTGAAAAAGCCGTGACGGAACTGCGGCTGACGCTCTCGAAACTCTCGCTCGTACGCATTCGCGCGATGCTCGAAGCCGGCCGGCCCATCGACACCATCGACCAGATCGCCAAGTGCCGCGACCACGGCGTTCGCCATCCCGACTTGGAACATCTGGAAACCGCTGCGCAAGACTGGATTCAGGCTCAGGAACTCGCCGATCGCGGAGAATTCCTCCGGGCGACGGCCGAACTCGCCCGTGTTGCGCCGCGATTGCCCTCCCCTCGCACGGGCCTGGAACGCTTCCAGGCGGAAGTGGAAAACCGGCACTCGCGATTCCGAGAAGCCGTGGGCCGGCTCTACGACGCCGCCGAAGCCAAACGGTGGCGTGAAGCAGTAGCCATTGCCGCCGAAGTGCTGGCGGTTGCGCCGGACCACCGTGAAGCGAAGGCGATTCGCGGCAAAGCGTGGGTGGTTGCAGCGCCCGAAACCGCCGACTTTGCTCCACTCGAAGGGGCGCGGGCAAATAGTTCCGTTGGCGAACGAATCGCTTCCACACCTGGAGTCACTAAACGCGACGTTCGGTGGGAATCGGTTCGTCCGTCGCAGCCAAACGGTTCGTCACCCAGCCTCCGCAACACGCCGATCTCTGGCGGTTCGTCCGGGCTGCTTTCATCTTCCACTGGCGGCGGGGCGCCGTTACCGAAGCGGTTTCTACTGTGGGTCGATGGGGTTGGTGGCTATTTGGTGTGCCTTTCCAGTCGCGTGACCTTCGGGCAAGCGACTGCCGATGGCCCGGTGGATGTGCCGCTGTTCGCTGAGGTATCGCGGACCCATGCCGAGGTGACTCGCGACGGCGAAGGATACGTGATCGAGTCTGGGCGTGGAATTCGCATCAACGGCGACGAAACCAAGCGTGCGGTTCTCGCACCGGGTGATCGGGTCACGCTCGGTTCGAGCTGCCAGTTCCTGTTTCACAAGCCGGTGGCAGTGAGTTCATCGGTGCGGCTGGAACTCACAAGCGGCCACCGCTTGCCGGTCGCGGTCGATGGTGTGTTGTTGATGGGCAACGAGTTGATGCTCGGCCCAGGGCCAGAGTCCCACATCGAACTGCCGGGGTTGGAAACGCCTGTTCTGATTTACCGTTCAAAAGACGGGCTGAGTGTACGTGTCCCGGACCTGAAGTTCACCATCGACGACCGACCGCACCTCGACCGCGCCATCCTGCCGCTTCCCGCGGTTGTGTCGTGCGATGCTTTCACATTTGCGCTTGAGCCAGTGAGTGGAAGACTGTAGCCAGGCATTCTCGGCTGTGAGAACGGAGGGAATCGCGATGAAACAGACAGGTGAGGGATGGTGGGGTATCGGTGATGCCGATGCCTGGCGCGACGCCACCGATGCGTTGGCCCTTTGGTGTTTCGCCCGCGATCAGGCACGGTTCAATCGTCATCTCGTCGATCCGAAACGAGTGACGAAATACAACCGACGGCTCCAGTATTTGCTTGGTGTCGCCATCTGTCGGCGGGTGGAATATTTGTTTCCCGATCCCTGCTGCCGGGAGGCTCTGGAAGATGCCGAGGCATTTGCGGAAGGAACGGCCACTCTGCGCGAGTTGCAAGCGGCCTGTGATGCCGTCGATGCGATCGATTCTCCCGACTTGCCCGTCGCGGCCTGGGCGGCGGCGCGAGCGGTCTTCTGGCTTGGTCCGGATGATTATCAGCTAACCGAAGCGGTGGAGCTTGTCATCGACGCGGCGGGTTATCAGGCCGCAATTCAGGCGGGGATGCTTACGGTGGACGATGGGTTTGATGTCGGACGAGTCGTCTGGGAACATCCGGTGTTCACCGCCGGCAAGCGGGAGGAAGAAGCAGCGATATGCAGAGTTATCCGCGATGTGCTCGGTAATCCGTTTCAACCGGTGACGTTCTCCTCCTCCTGGAAGATCGACACTGTGGTGTCGCTCGCGCGCCAGATGTACGACTCGCGCGACTTTTCCGCGATGCCAATTCTTGCCGATGCGTTGCAGGACGTCGACTGCACAAACGAAGAGATCCTGGCCCATTGTCGCACCCCCGGACCGCACGCACGCGGCTGCTGGGTGGTGGATGGCATACTGGACAAGGATTGAGCAATTACGGTGCGGTGCATTAGACGACCGCATCAGGAAGTGCTGGGTTGAGCGTTTTTCCTTCTTCAATCGCCTGAAGGCATTCCAACTGAAAGGCGAGTTCCATTTGGCATTGAGGAGATGATGCTTCTGCCTGCGGAATTTCATCTCCCGATAAAGTCAATTTTCTGCTTGCCAGCATCGCTAGTTGAAGCTCGTTTTGGCAAATGGCTTGATAAGCGGCGTCCGCTACGCAGAAGATGATTTGGAACTTCTCTTCTTTGTCGATAGCCTCAATAATTTCGATCAGTGCTTCGAGAATCTGAATCCAACCCAACGGACCAAAGTCATCATCTTCGTTTTGAGGGAGTAGCGACGACAACTCATTGTGCGAATGTGCCAAACTGTGTGGATCGAGCTTCCCCCGAATGTAAGCCAACAATTCAGCAAGAGCGGTTCCTACAACTTGCAAATGCTCCGGTGAAATGACCTTCGAGAAATCGGGCAGTTTCATCGCGAGCGCGTGATCCGCACATCCTATTCCGAACAACAAGAGCTGAGGCGCAGTCAGCCTTTTCAGACGCTCTGTTTGGCTACCGATTCTTTGATCCCAGAGTTCCATGACAGTTGAGACAGGTTGATATTGGATTTTACCCCGAAGGGGTTGTATTCCACAGCCCAGGGTCGCACTCGAAGAGGGCGCACCCTGGGACAACGAATGGCGCCCGGTGGTGTTGATGGTTAACCCAGGGTGCGCTCGCATGGCTCGCGACCCTGGGCTGCGGAATACAACCCCTTCGGGGCAGGGCTTCGAAGGTGTTGCCCAGTCTCGTTAGACTGTTGTCAGTCAAGGAGTTTGGTCCGTTTTGCATTTGGGGAGGCGACAGGAATGTTGCCCAGCATATTTGAAACGTTTCTCAACCGCAGTCCCATCTGCGTC
>Ga0209062_1000415_pt1 | contig 135585 bp, 113 predicted proteins | sample Coa_R2_2_FD_187158 | JGI IMG/M metagenome (GOLD analysis project Ga0209062, IMG submission 187158) | Surface soil microbial communities from Centralia Pennsylvania, which are recovering from an underground coalmine fire - Coalmine... | ecosystem: Environmental > Terrestrial > Soil >... | reverse complement strand
CCTCGTGCAGCAGGTTGAACCAGCGCGGCACGCGGTCCCCGAACGAGTCGTAGGCGCTCGTGCCCATCCACGGCATCCCGTACCAGTCGATCAGCGCCGGCGCGTACTGCTCCAGCGGGCACTCGACCAGCACGTGCTGGCCACAGCGGCGCAGTGTGTCGGCCAGGCCGGTGGGCATGGCGGGCGGGTTGGCCTCGTACTTGATGGCCGCGGCGGTCGGGAGCTTCGCCATCTCCTCCAGCGCCTCCGGCGGGAAGCCGCTCGGGTGCAGCCGCTTGAACCCCCAGGTCAGCACGCCGAAGAGGATGATCGCGAGGTTCGTTCGCTCGGCGAACTCCCGCGTGTACTCCACGATCTCGCGCGCCGACTTCGGCTGGAAGGTCGTCGGATAGGAGAGCAGCACCGCCTCGAAGCCTAGCTCCTCCGCGCACTGGCAGGCGCGGATGGCCTCGTCGGTCGTGCTGAAGCTCGCGTGCGTCACGAGCCGCAGGCCGGCCGGCGCCGCGTCCGCCGCGATCTCCATGAACTTCAGGTACTGGTCGAACGTGGTGCCGCACTCCGAGGCGATGAGCGTGCCCCAGAACCCAAACTCCGCCGAGCGGCGCACGTCGTGCCGAATGCCCGCCTCGTTGAGCGCCGTAAAGTCCTGGGTGAACGAGGGGAGCGTGACGTTGCAGGCGCCGCGCCAGTGCGCGCGGACGCGGTCCTTGACCTCGCCACGGGTGTATGCCAGCCCCATCTGCCTACCTCCTGCTGAATCCCGCTGAACTCCTACCTTCGATCCTCAGCCCGCCGGGCCGCCCATGCCGCGCACGCCGATGCCGCCGTCGCTCGGGATGACCGCCCCGGTGATCGCGCGCGCCTGGTCGGATGCCAGCAGCACGTAAGCGGCGGCGTGGTCCGCCGGCTGCTGGGCGAGCCCAAGCGGGTTGCGCTGGCGAATCATGGCCTCCCGCGCCGCGCCCGTCAGCCGGCGCGCGCAGAAGTCGCGCAGGCTGGGCGGGCCGTCGAGCCCCGTGACCGTGCCCCCCGGCGCCACGCCGTTCACGCGCACGGTGGGCGCTAGCTCGAACGCCAGCTCGCGGACCAGCCCCACGACGGCGTGCTTGCTCGCCGTGTAGATCGGGCCGCCGCCGTCCGGGTAGAAGCCCGCGTTCGACACCGTGAATACCATGTTACCGCCGCTCGCTCGCAGCTGCGGCGCCGCCGCCTTCGCCCCCAGCAGATAGCCTTTCACGTTGACCGCGAACACCTCGTCGAACGCCTGCTCGATGCGCTCTTCCGGCAGCTCCAGCAGGCGCGCGAAGCAATCGAAGATCCCCGCGTTGCCCACGAACACGTCGAGGCGGCCGAAGGCGCCGACGGCCAGGTCCACCGCCCGCTGGTTGTCGTCGAGCCGCGTGACGGTGCCCGGCGCGGCTACCACCGCCCCCGCGTGCGCCTCCACCAGCGCGGCGAGTCCGTCCGCCGCGCGGTCGAGCACGCAGACGCGCGCGCCCTCCGCCACGAAGCGCTCGACCACCGCCCGCCCGATGCCCGCGGCGCCCCCGGTCACCAGCGCCGCCTTACCCGCCAGCCAGCCCGTCACGCCCTGCTCCTCCGTCGCCGTTCGGGATCGGTCCCTGGCCGTCGCGTCAGCCCCCGTCGCCGCGCGGCCCCTCCAGCGCTCGCGAGCCCGTCTCAGGCGCCCACGCTACAGGAAAATCGCCAGGTTGCGCGTGCCGAGGTTTGCCTGGTCGAGAATGATGCAGCGCCGCGCCAGGCGCCATCCCCCATCCGCCCGCCGCAGCACGTCGTGGCGCTCGGCCGACAGCAAGTCGTGGCCGGGATCGTCGCCGCGGTTCCGGTAGAGCAGCAAGTAGCTGCGCACCGCTAGCTCGTCGGGCCGCGCCCCCGGCTCCACGCGCACGTTGGAGACGCAGTGCCGGGTGCGCGAGGGCGGGTCCTCCGCCCAGGCGAAGTCCGTCTGCAGGCGGGCGATGCGCGTTCGCAGCGTTGCGTGCGTCTCGTCGAAGTAGTACATGTCATACGACACGTCGCTCGGGGCGCCGCGCCCGCGCGTCGTGCGGACGGGCATCTGGTAGACCACGTCGTCGGTGAGTAGGTCCAGCCACTCCTCCAGCCGGTTGCTGTCCAGCAGCTCGGCCTCGTGGTACAGGAAGTGGCAGACGGCCAGGTATAGCTCCCCGGCAACCAACGCCGTACCCGCGTCTGACATGGTACGCTCCCACGCCTGCGGTGGTGGCGGCTGGCGGCGCCAGCCCCGCTAGCGCCCGCGCCGCGCGCCGCCGGCCGCAACGGCCCCGGCGCCGCCAGCGGCGCCCCGCTTGTCGGGGCGGTCGGGCTCCGCGGCGAGCAGGTAGTCGAGCCACTGCTGGTAGAAGGCGCGAGCGTTCGCCTCGTTGAACTTCCCCTCGTAGACCACGCCCGGCCCCGGGAAGTCCCCGAGTGGCGGCTGCCCCAGGCCCATCTGGTAGTTCAGGATCAGGTCGTCGTCACGCGCTTGCAGCGCGTCGCTCGTCCGCGTCTGCGCCTCCCAGTTCTCGGTGTCGTCCTGCTCGAAGATGCCCGACGTGCCGAAGGTCTGCACGTAGGCCGTCCGGCTCGCCGCTTTCCACCAGGCCGGCGCATCCCGCTCGACCAGGCACCAGGAGAGGATCTCCATGCAATTCGGCCCGCGCGGCTGCCACAGCCGCAGCGTCGTGCCCGAGACGAGCCGGCCGTCCACCGGGATCGCGCTCGCGATGAGAAACGACAGGTTGGGGAAGACGCTGCCGTGCAGGTTCTTCACCTGGTGCAGGATGCGGAGCTGGTCGGGCGTGAGGGCTTGTTCGAACGCGGGGTGCAGCTCCGGCGGGTACGGCGATCCCTCGTGCTGGATGCCGATCCCCAGCCCGTGCCCGTGCCCCGCCGTCACGTGGTAGCCGGCCTGGCCGAAGCCGGTCGAGGCGACCAGGCCCAGCTTGGCGAGCGAGGCATGAGTATAGGCCGTGTGGTAGGCGTCGGAGACGAAGTTCTCCGCGGGCAGCTTCCACGTCGAGGGGACGGTCCACCGCTGGGGCGGCCCCAGCACCTCCATGGGTCCGCGCCCCGCGACGAGGTCCAGGTACCATTTCATCGCTCCCAGGTACTCGTCGAGCGTTTCGCCCGCGTGGTCCCAGGTGGCGAAGATCAGCCCGCGGTAGGTCCCCACGCGGGCCTGCACGAGGCGGATCGCCGAGCGGTCGAGCGCGTCCCCGTAGGCCTCCTGCTGGAACGGCACCCCGGTGAGCTGGCCCGTCGAGGCGTAGGTGAAGCCGTGGTACGGACAGCGGAAGTGCGCGGCGTTGCCCGCGTCCGCGCGCACGACCCGCATCGCGCGGTGGCGGCAGACGTTCAGCATGACGCGCACGACGCCGTCCTCGCCGCGGCTCACGATCACCGGCTGCTCGCCCATGTGCCGCGTCACGTAGTCGCCCCGTGCGGGCACCTCCGACTCGTGCGCCACGAACAGCCAGGCGCGCTGGAAGATGCGCTCCAGCTCCAGCGCGTACACCGTGGGGTTAGTGTAGATGAAGGCAGGAATGCGGCCCGCCGCCGGCTCGACGGTGGCGCGTAGCCGCTCTAGCACCTGTTCGCGCTCGCTCATCGCACTACCCTCGCGCGGTACGCGCCGTCACGCCAGATTCTACTACGGGACGTGCGGAAAGTCGCCGCTTCGACCGAGCGCTGCCCGAGCGGGCAAATCGAGCTAGTATAGTACAGGCTGCTGTGCACCACCACGCCGAGGTGGTGCGCGGGGGAGCGGCGCCGGGCAAGTCAGCAGACGGGGAGGGGCGCAAGGTGGCGACGTTCTACGACGAGTGGCTGGCGGCTGGCCCACAGATCGACGAGGCGTTTCGGCGCTCGCCGATGATCGCCCACGACCGGGACATCCCCTGGGTGCGCACGCGCCAGGATGCGCGGGTGAAGCTCATGCTGTCCAACACGCTCGGCTTTCCCACGATGGGCGGCTGCGTGGTGAAGGCCGAGATCCCCGTCGGCTGGCACACCGGCAAGCGCTCCCACGGCGAGGAGGCGGTGTACCTCCTCCAGGGCGAGGGCTTCAGCGTCGTCGACGGGCAGCGCCTCGACTGGCACACGGGCACGACGCTGCAGATCCCGTATCGCGCCGTACACCAGCACTTCAACACTGGCGCCACGCCGGCCCTCTACCTCTCGGCCACCTGCTCCGAGCTGGAGCGGTTCGTCCACCTCGCGCGCCTCGAGCAGCTCGAGGACTGCGGCCCCAACGACCCCGCGGTCCTGGCCACCGTCCCGCCCGAGACGTCGCAGCTCTGGCAGCGCGACGGCCGGCGCCTGGCGCTGCACCTGGAGGACGCGCCCTGCAACATCGGCGAGACCGGCGCCAACAAGCTGGAGGCCAACGAGAACCAGCACGACCAGAGCTGGTATCTGGCCGACCCGCGCAACGGCTTCCAGTTCACCAGCGTCGGCATCACGCACATCTTCGAGGAGCCGCCCTACCACCACAGCGGCCGCCACAAGCACCTGGAGGCCGTCATCTACGTGCTCTCCGGCGAGGGCTACTCCGACGTGCGGGGCGAGGCGCAGCACTGGGAGGCCGGCGACGTGCTGCACGTGCCGCCGGCCATGTTCGAGCACGAGCACTACAACGACAGCCCCTATCCGCTCCGCTACATGCGCATCCAGTTCGGCATCCGCTACTGGTTCACCGGCATCTGGCCGGAGGGGTACACGTCGCGGCGCATCTACGACGAGCACGGCAAGCCGATCATCGCGGGCCACATCGAGCGCGTGCGCGAGCGCGAGTGAGCGCGTGGTAGAATCGGCAGGCCGCGCTGAGCGCCGACCCGTCAGCCCGGTCCGGGGGCCGCTCACATGCTGCACTTCACCGTCGAGCCCGACGCGCGCCCGCTCGCCCTCGCGCCGCGACGCCTGCTGATCGCCGGCTACACGGGCCGCGATCAGGCGGCCGTCGCCCGCCACGTGGACGAGCTGCGCGAGCACGGCATCCCGGCGCCCGAGCGCACGCCGGCCGTGTACGCCCTGGCGCCCGAGCGGCTGACCACCGATGCCACGATCGCCGTCGTGGGGGGCGAGACGTCGGGCGAGGCCGAGTTCGTGCTGGTCGTCGCCGGCGGCGAGCTGCACGTCGGCGTGGGGAGCGACCACACCGACCGCGACCTGGAGCGGGTCTCGGTGCGGCGGTCGAAGCAGGTTTGCCCCAAGCCGCTCGGCAGTCGCCTGTGGCGCTGGACGGACGTGCGGGACCACTGGGACGCCTGCGTGCTACGGAGCTGGAGCGGCGGCGCGCTCTATCAGGAGGGCAGCGTGGCCGGGCTGCTGGCGCCCGACGCCGTGCTGGCTGCCGTGCGGGCGCGGGCGGGGGCCACGGACGACAGCGTGATCTACGGCGGCACGCTGCCGCTGCTGGGGGGCGCGCTGCGGTTCGACCGGGAGTTCGTGGCCGCGCTCGAGGACCCGGTGCGCGGGCGCGAGCTGCGCTGCGCGTATCGCGTGAGCGTCGTGGACGATCTAGACTGACGCCGCCGCGGGAAGCTGGGGGCCTGGGCGCCGCTGACGTATAACCAACTGGACGTCGGTCGCGCGGGAGGGAGCTGGATGCCCAAGCCGGAATACGAGTTCTTCGACGTGGAGACGCTGCCGTGGCAGCCCGTGGCGGGGGCGCCGGCGGGGCTGAGCGAGCGCATCCTGAGCCGCGACCCGGAGACGGGCGATTACACGCGCCTGCTCCGCTTCGCGCCCGGCACGGACACCAGCCCGATGGGCGTCCAGCACCACGACTTCTGGGAAGAGGTCTGGATCGTCGAGGGGGCGCTGCACGACCTCCAGCTGAACGAGACGTTCACCAAGGGGATGTACGCCTGCCGCCCGCCCGGCATGCCGCACGGGCCGTGGACCGCGCCGGACGGCTGCACTACCTTCGAGATTCGCTACCGCAAGTAAGCGCGCCGCGCCAGCCGTCGGTGGCGCGCGGTGCCCCCAGGATGGGCGCGGCAGCCGGCTGGCGATGGCGGCCGCCCCGGCGACGGCCAGCGGCGCCCGCGCCTGCCCGGGGCACGGCGCTCACGGGCGAGGCGGCGGCGCTGGCGGCCGGCCGGCGCGAGGGAGGGCGGCCTGGAGCGGCCGCCCGCGCGAAAGGGGGAGCGGATGAGCCCGCGCAGCGCCTCCGACAACGCGATGCCCGCGCCGCTCGTCGACGTGCGGCGCGGCCTGGTCAGCCGCCGCATCTTCTCCGACCCGGCGCTCTATGAGCGCGAGCTAGAACAGGTCTTCGGCCGTTGCTGGCTGTTCCTCGGCCCGGAGGCGGCGCTGCCGGCGCCGGGCGACTTCGTGACGAGCTTCATGGGCGAGGACCCGGTGATCGTCTGCCGCGACCCGGCGGGCCGCGTGCGCGCCTTCCTGAATAGCTGCCGCCACCGCGGCAACGCCGTCTGCCAGCTCGAGCGCGGCCACGCCCTCGCCTTCACCTGCGGCTACCACGGCTGGACCTACAACACCGAGGGCCAGCTTACCGGCGTGCCGTTCCACGCCGAGGCCTACTACGACGATCTCGACCGGGCGGAGCTGGGGCTCCTGGAAGTGCCGCGGCTGGAGGTGTTCGGCGGGCTGATCTTCGGCTGCTGGGACCCCGCGGCGCCGCCGCTCGCCGCGTACCTGGGCGGCATGGGCTGGTACCTCGACCGCCTGGTCGTCGCCCAGGAGCTGGGCGGGCTGGACGTCGCGGCGACGACGCGCTACCGCACGCGCGGCAACTGGAAGTTTCTGGCCGAGAACGCCGCCGGCGACCACTACCACACCCCGACCGCCCACGGCGCCGCCAACCGCCTGGGCATCCGCGGCGCCACCAGCGGCTTCGAGTACGCGCAGGCCGACTGGGGGCCGTTCGAGGTCGCGCTGGAGCACGGCCACGGCCTGGGCGGGCTGGTCACTGGGCGCGAGACCTACGAGCGCGACCTCGCCCGCGCGCGGACGATGGGGCCCGAGGTCGTGGAGTACGTCACCACGCGCTACGCCCGCCTGCAGGAGCGCCTGGCCGACACCCCATCGAAGCCGTATGTCATCTCCCACGGCAACGTGTTCCCGAACTTCTCGTTCGTCGGCGGCCAGACGGCGCTGCGCGGCTGGGTGTTCTACCTGATCCACCCCAAGGGCCCCACGGACTCCGAGGTCTGGCAGTGGCTGATGTTGCCGCGGGCCGCGCCGCCGGCCGTGCGCGCGGCGGCGCTCACGCAGTTTCGCCGCGAGGGCCACTTCGCCGCCGGCATGTTCGAGCAGGACGACGCGGAGATCTTCGAGCGCACCACCGAGAGCACGCGCTCGCCGCGGGCGCGCGAGCTGCCTTTCCACTACGGCATGGGCTTGCGGCAGGAGGGCCGCTGGCCGGGCCAGGAGGGGTGGGATATCGCGGGGCTGCCGGGCCTCGTCGGGCCGCGCTTCTCCGAGCACAACCAGCGTGGCTTCTACGCCTACTGGGCCGCGCTCGTGCAGGCCGGGGAGCCGTAGATGCGGGACCTGCCGGCCGAGCTGCTGCTCCAGCACGAGATCGAGCAGTTCTACTACCGCGAGGCGCGCCTGCTCGACGAGCGGCGCCTCGCGGAGTGGCTGGAGCTGTTTGCCGACGACGCCAGCTACGCGATGCCCCTGGGCGATCCCGATCCGCGCCTGGAAGAGCGGGTGGCGGACCGCAGCGCGCTGGGCTTCCCGCCGGGCGACTACGACCGCGCCTTCCTCGGCCTGGTCGTCGAGCGCCTGGCGACGCAGCAGACCTACGCCGAGCGCCCCCCGTCCATCACGCGGCACCTCATCACGAACGTCGTGGTGGCGGCCACCGAGCGCGCCGACGAGGTGGCCGTCCACTCCTGTTTCGTGGTCCACCAGGTGCGTGTCGGGCGCTTCGAGCAGGCATACTACGGCGCGCGGCAGGACCGGCTACGCCGCGGGGACGCGGGCTGGCGCATCGTGCGCCGCACGGTCACGCTCGACCACAGCCCCCTGCCCCGCGCGGTGAGCATCCTGTTCTGACGCGCTGGCCGCGCGCGGTTCGCCAGCGCGCGGGAGAAGGGAATGGGTTTGCGACAGCATCTCGCGGCCTGCCTCGCGCTGGCACTCGTCGCCTGCACCTCGTCGACCTCCCCCTCGGCCGCGACGCCGCGCCCGGCCGCCGCGGGCGCGCCGACCCAGGCCGCGGCGGCCCAGGCGCCGGGGAGCCCCGCCGCCAGCGCGCCCACCGCCCCGCCCACGCTCGACCGCATCCACGTGGCCTACGGCGCCGTCACGGGGGTCTACATCGCCACCTTCATGGCCAAGGAAAGCGGGCTGCTGGAGCAGTACGGGCTCGACGCCGACTTGCAGGCCATTCCCGGCGGCCCCACCCTCGTGCAGTCGATGCTCGCCGGCGAGATGGACTTCGCCGAGACGGCCGCGCCCGCGCCGATGGCCGCGGTGCTGGAGGGCGCGGACACGGTCTGGGTGACGACCGCGTTGGATCACCCCATCCTGCTCATGGTCGCCGCCCCGGACGTGCAGACTCTCCAGGACCTGCGCGGCCAGACGATCGGCGCGAACCGCGTCGGCACGCTGACCTACGAGATGACGGGGCTGGCGCTGCGCCAGGCGGGCCTGGAGATGAACCGCGACGTGACGGTTCAGCAGCTGGGTGGCCAGCCCGAGCTCGTCGCGGCCATGCTCAGCGGCCAGGTCGCGGGCGGGCTGCTCGCGCCGCCGGCGCACATCCAGGCCGTGCAGGCCGGCTTCCACGTGGTGGCCAACCTCGCCGACCAGGGTATCCTGTGGCAACAGGCCGGGGCGCTCAGCACGCGCCGCCAGAACACCGAGCGGCCCGACCGCGTCCGCAACTACGTGAAGGCCTACTCCGAGGCGCTGTACCGCGTCCGCGCGGACCGCGAGGCGGCCATCGACGTGCTGCTCAAGTACGCTGGCATCAACGATCGGGCGACGGCCGGCGAGACCTACGACTTCATGCGCGACCGCTTCAAGCTGCCGCCCTACCCCAACCCCGCGGCCTTCGAGGTCGCGGTGCAAGAAGACCTCGCGCCGTCGAACCCGCGGGCGCGCGATCTGCCGCTCGACAGCTACTACGACGACCACTTCCTGCACGAACTGGAGCAGAGCGGCTTCTTCGACGACCTGAACGCCCGCTACCCCGGCGCTCGGTGACCACGCCGGCGCCGGGCAAGGGGCGGCTCAGCCCGCGCGGAGGAGGGCCGTCAGCGCGCCCACGTTGGGCGCCTGCTCGAGCTGCTCGACCAGCGCGATCACCGCGTCGATGGCCGTGGGGGTGAGGCGGTTGGCCGCGTGCTGGGCGCAGTCGCGGAACTTCGCCACCAGCTGCGCGTCGCTGAGCGGCTTCGCCGGGTCGCCCAGCGGCTTGTCGACCCGGCAAGCGTAGCGCCCGCCCCCTCGGGTCGTGACCTCCACGATGCCGGCGTGCCCCAGCTCCGGCTCGATCGAGTAGCGCATGCGCGCCCCAAGCTGCACGGTCTCGGGCTGGCGCAGCCCCTCCGGCTGGAAGTCGGCGAGCGTCACCGCGCCGTTCACCAGCGCCTTGGCCACGCCGAAGAAGATGCTGTCCTCGGCCTCCACGCTCGTCTGTGGCTGCTGGCGGATGGCGAGCGGCTCGCAGAACGTGCGGATGTGGTTGCCGCCGCGGATGTGGACCTCCTCGATGGCGTCGAGCGGGTGGCTCGCGCCCAGCTCCAGGGCGGCCTCGATGAACGGGTGCGCGCGGTTGGTGGTGGGCCAGGGCTTGAACCCCACGTCCAGCGTGTAGAACTCCGCGCCCAGGCCCTCGACGAGCGCCGGGCGATAGTAGCGATTGTGGTAGAAGGTCGGGAAGAGCCCCGCCTCGCCCTCGAACACGGCGCAGTCGGCCCGCAGCCCGCGCGCGCTCAGCAGCGCGCTGAGCACCCCGTTCTGATTGGGGAAGGCCGCGTAGATCGCCTTCGCCGGCGTGCCCTCCACCACGGGCTGCCGGTTGCCCGACGCCTGCATCAGCGCCAGGCCCAGCGCGCTCCGCATGGCGGCCGCGTCGAGCCGCAGCACGCGCCCGGCGCTGGCCGCCGCCGCGAAGCAGCCCAGCATCTGCGTCGGCTGCGGCTTCGCCTCCGAGGTGCCGTCGTCGGCCCGCCGCACGGCCACTTGCAGACGCGCGGCGATCTCGGCGCCGGCCGCGAGGGCCGCCAGAAGCTCGCGGCCGCTCACGTCGCCCTGCCGCTCGGCCACCGCCAGCGCCGCGGGCAGCGTCACCGCGCCCAGGTGCCCGCCGCCGGGATACACGTCCTCGTAGTTGAGCGCGTGGCACGTGGCCCCGTTGGCGAGCGCCGCCAGCGGCGCTGGCACGCGCGCGTCGAAGCCCAGCAGCGTGCTCTCGGGGCGGCCGCCGGCGTCGCGCACGACCGCCAGCAGCTCGGCGCAGCCCGTGCCGAGGGTGCTGCCGGCCAGCGCCGTCCCCAAGGTGTCCAGCACGATGCGCTTCAGCACGGCGACCAGCGCCTCGGGCAGGCGCTCGAACGTGACGTCAGCCGCGTAGGCGGCCAGGGCGACCGCCGGATCGTTGGCGCGGCCGGTTGACTGCTCCGCCATGTACCCTCTCCCTGGCTGCCGCGCCGCTACTCGTAGCGGTTGGCGCGACGCCCTACCGCACCGGCCTACCAGCGAACGAGTAGCTCCTCCTTCATCGCTTCCGGCCAGGGCACGCCCTCGGGAAGGATCATCTCGGCGGGACGGACGCTTTGGGCGCTGCTGCGGACGCCCAGCGGCTCCCGCCCGGCGGCCGCGTCGCGGGCGGCCTGCAGGAGGAGGCGGCGAGTGGTGATTACCGCCAGATCGCTCGCGCCGAGGTGCTCACGGGTGCGGTCGTAGATCGGCCCCATGCTCTCCTGGATGGCGATGTCCTGCGTGTTCACGCCCTGAATGCCCGTCCAGCTCGTCGTGCGCTGCTCCTGGCGGTCGATCAGGTAGTCGTTCGACCGGTTGCGCTTCAGGCGGTACCCGGGCAGCAGGTCGTCGGCCGCGCGCCCGGTCTCGGTTTCCTCGGCGCGAATCTCCTCCGGCGTGAGCGCCGAGCCGTCGCGCACGTACATCCAGTTGTAGACCCACGTCTGCTCGTCGTCGATCGGCATCCACATGTGCCCCTGAATGAGCGGCCGGCCCGCGTAGCCCTCGTAGGCTCGCATCTGGTGGAACGGCATGACGAACTGGTACACGCGGACGTACCGCGTCCCGTCGTCCGGCAGGCTGCGAATCCCCGCGTAGGTAAACCCGTAGTCGGTCACCAGCGCTTCCAGCTTCGGCGCCACCGCCCGCGCGCGGTAGCGCTCCGTGGCCCGGTCCGTGCGCGCCGAGGGATTCATCATCCGGTGCAGGAACGACGAATGGGCGGTATCCACGCCCCCTTCGAGCGCCTGCAGGTAATTGCACTCTTCGTACGTTTTGGACACGTGGCAGTGGCCGGCCGGCGCGCGCATCCACTCCAGGTCTATGAGCGGTGGCTGCTCGGCGGGCGGCCCCATGTAGGTCCAGATGACGCCGCCCTTCTCCACGCAAGGATAGGCGGTATGGCGAATCTTGTGCTTGAAACTGCTCTCCTCGGGCTCGCTCGGCATGTCGACGCACGCGCCCGCGACGTCGAACTTCCAGCCGTGGTACACGCAGCGCAGCCCGCACTCCTCGTTGCGCCCGAAGAACAGCGAGGCGCCGCGGTGCGGGCAGTGGGCGCCCAGCAGCCCGAGCTGGCCCATGCTGTCGCGGAAGGCGACGAGGTCCTCGCCCAACAGCCGCACGCGCACCGGGGGACAGTCGGGCGCGGGCAGCTCCTCCACCAGCAGCGCGGGCAGCCAGTAGCGGCGCAGGGCCGCGCCCATCGGCGTGCCCGGCCCCACGCGCGTGATCAGCTCGTTCTCTTCCTGGCTCAGCATGGCGCTTCCCCTTACACGTCGGCCGCGTAATACTCGCGCATGAGGGTGCCGACGCCCTCGACGCGGTGGCTGATGCCCATTCGCCGGTACGCCAGCCACATCTCGGCGTTGGTGGCCGAGATGACGGGCAGCCGCAGGTCGCGCTCCAGCAGGTCGATGGCCGGCACGTAGTCCCAGCCGGCGCCGTTGATGTACAGCGCGTCCACCGGCTCGCCGAGCCGCCGCACGCCCTCCTTGCAGTAGCGGTACACGTCCGGCGTGGAGGCGTCGTCGAGCGCGCGCAGCGGCGTGGTGTACAGGCCCTCGCGCTCGCCCGTCAGGCTGAAGCCGCCCAGGATGGCCGACTCCATGCCGAAGGCGCCGAACACGCCGGCAATCGCCTGGTTCAGCTCGTCGCCGTAGTAGGTGGCGACGGCCACGCGGCGCGCGCCGATCGTCCGCAGCGCGATGGCGCCGGGCTCCATCGAGGTGATGACCGGCACGCGGATCTTCGCCGCCAGCTCCTGGCCCCAGCGGCGCTCGAAGTCGAGCCCGGCCAGCAGGAAGGGCGGCGTGCCGCTCACGACCACGAGGTCGCACCCCATCTCGCGCAGGCCCTCGGCCAGCTCGACCGCGCGGTCGAGCCCCGCGGTGAACTGGTCGCGCACCCCCTGGCGGAAGCCGATGAACGCCGGCACGATCTCCACGCCGTCGGGCACCAGCTTGTACCAGTAGTGGAACGCCTTGCCGCGCTGCGTCGGGTTGATCAGCCCCAGACGGCCCCGCCAGGCAAACATACTGCCTCCTCCTGACCTACCCCCGCGGCCCCCCTCCCGCTGCGGGAAGGGGCGAAGGGCCGGCGCAGCCAGCCACCGGCTCCCCCCTTCCTTCCTAGGGAAGGGGGGCCGGGGGGGTTAGGTCCCCTCCGCGGCCTGGACGTAGCTCAGGTCGATGTAGCGCGCCGGGTCGGCGGTCGGGCCGGGCAAGTCGCCTAGCTCGATCATCGCGTTCAGGTACTCCTGCAACCCCTCGACCGGCACCGCGGCGTGCTGCGGCACCACCTTGCCCTGCTCGATGTACACCTCGTAGGTGCGCGCCACCGCCGAGCGCTCGGTGTTCGTGTGCCGCGCCAGGATATCGATCGCCTCGTCCTTGTTGGCCGGGTCGTACAGCCAGTCCACTGCCGCGCCCAGCCCGCGCATGTACCGCACTAGCACGTCGCGGTGGTCGCGCGCCCACGAGCGGTTGGCCGAGACCGACATGAACATGAAGTGCTGCAGTACGTCGGTGGAGCGGCCGAGCAGCTTGTAGCCGTCGTCGATAGCCACGAAATCGAGCGGCTGGGTCATGATGGCGCCCTCGGCGGCGCGCGTCTTGAGGGCAGTGTAGCGGTTGGGCGTGGTACCCACGGACGCGAAGTCGTAGTCGCCGTCCGTCAGGCCCTTCGCGCGCAGCATCAGCCGCAGCACCACCGCCGCGCCGTCCTTCGGCGTGCTCACGGCCAGCGCTTTGCCGCGCAGGTCAGCGTAGTCGCGCACTTCCGGCTGCACGATCAGGCTGAACGCCGGATTGGCGATCTCCGAGCCGACGACCACCAGGTCGCCACCGCCCTCGATGGCCCGCACCGCCGCGTCCACCGAGAAGTGGGCGATGGGCACCGAGCCCGAGACGGCAGCCCGCGCGGCGTCGTTTGGCGTGCCGATCTGGACCACCTCCGGCTCGAGCGCCTGCGCCGCGTAGAAACCCTTGTCCATCGCCACGTAGGAGGGCCACTGGAACGCCGCCGGCGGCAGCTGCCCGATCTCCAGGCTCACGGGCGCGGTGGCCGCTGCGGACGCGGCCTCTCCGCCCGCCGCTGCCGCAGGGGAATCCGCCGCGCCGGCAGGGCTCCCCCCAGCATTGGGGGCCTGGGGGGGCGCGGCGGCGCTCGGCGCCGGCGCCGGCTGGCAAGCGGCAAGCGCCAGTACGAACAATGTGACAACGGCAGCGCGAGTGGTGATGGACAACATGGCTGCCTCCCTAGCTCATCCCTCCCGCCGGCTAGGCGCGCCCCGGCCGTTCTGATCGCGGCTGTAGGGGCGCAATTATGAAGGTTGACGAATTAGTGGGGTAGAGCCGCCGGCCGGCCGGACTCCAGCGAGCCCCGGTGGCCCGCCGTTTACGGCGGCGTGGCTCCGCTACCAGCACCCAATTGTTTGCTAACCTTCATTATTGATTGATTGCGCCGGCGCGCCCCGGCCGGGGCCGCTGGCGATGTCGTCCCCACCCCATTCCCGGCTGCACCCCACCGGGGCGCGCGATCAATCGCCCCCTACACCCAACGGTTGGGCGCTACTCTTGCCAGCCGGCGCGGCGCAGCACGCGGCCCGGATAGGCGCCCGTGTGCTCGCCGCGCTCTAGCAGCACCGTGCCGTTCACCACCGTGTACGCGATGCCGGTGGCGCGCTGCACCAGCCGCGGCTCGCCGGCGGGCAGGTCGTTCACCATCTCCGGCTCGCACGGCCCCACCGTCGCCGGATCGAACACTACCAGATCGGCGGCGTACCCGGGGCGCAGCAGACCGCGGCCGGGGATCTCGAAGATCGACGCGACCATGAACGTCAGCTTGCGGACCGCCTCCTCCAGCGTCAGCGCGCCGCGCTCGCGCACGTAGTGGCCGAGCAGCAGCGTGCAGTAGCCGAAGCCGGCGTCGATGTTCACGTGCGCGCCGGCGTCGGACTGGCCCGCCACCGTGTACGGGCTGCGCAGGATCTCGCCCACCGCCTCGTCGTCGCCATTCGTGAGCGGGTGCTGGAACAGGGTGTCGAGGTCCTCGGCCAGCGCCAGGTCGAGGAAGGCGTCCATGACGTTCTTGCCCTGGCGCTCAGCCAGCGCCGCCACGCTCAGCCCCTCGTACGCCTGGTGCTCGGGACGTGCCACCTTCACGATGCGCACCAGGTCCCAGCGCTTGTGGAAGTTGCGCGGCGTCGGGTCGTCCACCGCCTCCCAGCGCAGCTTGGCGCGCACCTCGGGATCGCGGAAGGCGGCGAAGCGCGCCTCGACGGGCGCGAACATCAGCGCCCGCCAGGTGGGGAACTCGTCGAACTCCTGGGCGTTGCGCAGCGTGTAGCGGTTGTTGAACGGCCGCGCGTTCGTCATGGCGTAGGACCGCGCGCCGCGGGCGGCCGCCTCGGCCGCGGCGTCGAGCAGCGCGCGCCAGGCGTCGGGGTGCGACCAGCGGTGCAGGATGCTCTGCCAGAGGATCGGGCGGCCGAGCTGCAAGGCCAGGTCGGCCGTCCGCCGCACGTCCTCGGGCTTGTTCACGCCGCCCTGCGTCGTCTGGAACAGGCCCGCGTTGCGCTCGGTCAGCACGCCCGCCAGCGCGGCGATCTCCTCGGGCGTGGCCAGGCGCGGCGCCACCGGCTTGCCGTCGTCGCGGAAGTGGCGGTTGTTCTGGTTGGTGGAGAAGCCGAGCGCGCCCGCGTCCAGCGCCTCGCGGACGAGGTCCTGCATGCGGGCGATCTCGTCGGGCGTGGCGGCGCGCTCGACGGCGTCCTCGCCCATCACGGCCTGGCGCACGGCGCAGTGGCCGACGAGGAAGCCGACGTTCAGGCCGATGCGCTGCTCCAGCACGCGCGCGTACTCGGCGGGCGACTCCCAGCGCCAGTCGAAGCCGGCCTCCAGGGCTGGCCTTGCCATGCCCTCGACGCGGGCGAACGAGCCGATGATGGCGTCGCGGTCGGCGGGCTTGCACGGCGCGAGCGTCAGCCCGCAGTTGCCGATGACGACCGACGTGACGCCGTGCCAGCACGACGAGGTGCCGAGCGGGTCCCAGAGGAGCTGCGCGTCGAGGTGGGTGTGCGGATCGATGAAGCCGGGCGCCACGGCCAGGCCATCGGCGTCAATCACGCGCGCCGCCGCCCCGTCCACGCGCCCCATGGCCACGATCCGCCCGTCCTGCACGGCCACGTCGCCCCGGTACGCCGGCAGCCCCGACCCATCCACAATCCGCCCGCCCTTGATCAGCAGATCGTACGGCATGATCTCCTCCCCTGGCGCGCTACGCCGGCCCAGCTAGGAAGATGGTGTATCGGATGAGTTGATGGGCAAGCCCCGTCACCGATCTGGCCCGGAAGTCTGCTGGAGCGCTCCCTGTGGGATGATCCAGGGTGAGCCATCTGGCTGCACGCCCACTGCCACTCGATCTTGGCCAGCTCCGTCGAAGAACCGGAGAAACGCTTGGTCTGGAACGAGGGCCAGCATCGCGCCCATTTGGTCGATCATGATGCCTTCTCGCGGCGGATTGACCAAGGTTAGCCCCACTCCACCAAGAGGGGCACCACTTGGGCTGGAGTACGCTGATAGAGCGGCAACACGTCCCTGTGGATCGAAGACAAACACCCCAGGCACCGAATTCTCAGACACGCCCATGATGGCTAAAGGTTGGCCCGCCGGATCGAGAAAGGCCAGCCCGGTGCCAGGCTTGGTTATGGTGGTGGAGATGTCAGGTGCGATTCTCCCCCAGACGGCAGTAGTGTTCCCCTGCACGTCAACTAGTTCGAAGCGCTCAGCTCGCACGACAGGCTGCGTGGCCTGGGCATCGGGCGCCGCCCGGATCGACGGCGCGAGGACCAGGAGCGCGACGGCGAGCGTGACCAGCGAGGAGACGCAGGACGCGATGAGGGCTGTCAGGACGACGGAGCGGGCGGGCATGGGCTGCTCCTCCAGCGGTGGCTGAGCGCGGGCAGGCTAATGCCTCCGGCTGCTGACCGCTACTATCGGCCTCCGTTCGCCGGGTGTCAAGGCGACAGGCTAGCCGGCCGCTACGCCGGCATAATATGCCATGGCGTCGAGCCTGAACGGGACGCCGAGCGAGTGAATAGCGCCCGAGGTGCATTATGGAGTGGCCAGAGCGGATCGTGCTCGACCCGGCGATTCTGGACGGCAAGCCGCTCGTGAAGGGCACGCGGCTCGCCGTGGAATTCATCCTTGATCTGCTCGCCCAGGGGTGGAGCGAGGGCGAGATTTTAGAGAACTACCCCGGCCTGACGACCGAAGACATCCGCGCGTGTCTCGCCTATGCCTGCACGCTGCTCCGAGCGGAGAAGGCATATCCGCTGAGCGCGTAGATGCTCCCCTTGTTAGCGGATCTTCGCCTTGCCGAGCCACCCCGGATTTTGCGCTCTACGCCTGGGTGGGATATGCTCGTGGTGTAGCACCGGGCGATACAGCGTGTAGTTCCGGTGGCACAGGGCTTGCGCCCCTCCGGGCGTAAGCTCGGAGAGGCTACTATGGCGCTGCCGAAGCAGGTTCCCTTGATCGAGTACCACCCGAAAGCCGCCGACGCGAACACGGAGCGTCTGCGCCGGCTTGCTGGCAGCATCCCGTTCAAGGGCGAGGTGCCTTCAACGAAGTTCCTCGACCAGCCCGAGGAAGGCCCCAAGGCTACACGTGCCAGCGACTGAGCGTGGCTTCAGTGAGGTGCCGCCCCAGCGTCTTTACGTCGATACGAACGTCTGCCTCGACTACTTGATCGACACGCGTCCACGCTATGCGCTGGCCGTCCGTCTGTTTCGGCATCTAGACGCCTGCCAGCTCACCACTCTCTACGTGTCTCCGTTGTCGTGGATGGAGTTTGCCCATGTCATTCGCACGCAGCGGTTCCGTGATGGTCTCTCGCCGCAATGGCAACAGCAGTACGACCTCGCGCGGTGGTCACAGGACCCAGCGGTCCGCCAGCGTTATCTGGCCGCGCTGCTCGGCCAATTCGAGGCGCTGCTCGACCAGTTTGGCTGGGCGGAAGTGGTAATAACGTCTGACGTGCGGCGCCGGGCCTTGCAGTACATCGCCCAATACAATCTGCAGAGCCAGGACGCCGTGCACCTGGCGTGTGCTGCCGAGGCAGGCGTCGTCGACCTCGCATCCCTCGACGAAGGCTTTCGGCGCGTCGACAACCTCTATCTGTGGAACGATCACATCTACGGCGCGTCCCGACCGACCACACTCTGATATGCCGCTCGCGCTGGCGGTGGAGCAGTGGAATCCCGGCTACGCCCCGACGGGCAGCGGCAGTCCCAGGAAGCGCGCCGCGTTGCCGCCCAGGATCTTCGCCTTCGCCGTGTCCGACAGCTCAGGGTTCTCCGCGATGTAGCGCACCGAGTTCGGGAAGTTGCTGTCCCAGTGGGCGTAGTCCGAGGCGTACAGGATGCGGTCCTCGCCGACCCGCGCCACCACGTCGGGCAGCGTCTCCTCGTCGGGATCGCAGCTAATCCAGAAGCGCTCGCCGCGCACGTGCTCGCTCGGCGGCCGCGTGAGCAGCGGCACCTGCGGGCGCAGCCGCTCGTAGTGCTCGTCCATGCGCTGCAGCCAGTACGGCAGCCAGCCCACGCCCGCCTCGAAGAAGCCGATGCGCAGCCGCGGGAACTGGTCCAGCACGCCGCCGCAGACGACGCAGGCCGTGGCGATCATCTGCTCGAAGGGGAACGCCACCAGATGGGTGAAGAAGAAGCGGTCGAAGCGCTCGGTGCCCGCGTTCTGCGTGCCGTAGTGGCCGGCCAGGCCGTTGTGGCCCACGCCGGCGTGGACGCTGAGCGGCACGCCGAGTTGCTGGGCGGCGTCGTAGAAGGGGTAGAAGTCGGGGTGGTCGAGGTTCTTGCCGTGCAGGTTGGTCGGCAGCATCGCCGTCACGTGGCCCAGTTGGCTCGTGGCGCGCTCTAGCTCCGCGATGGCGGCCGCCACGTCTTGCAGCGGCACGAGCGCCACGCCCTTCAGGCGGTCCGGCGCGGCGGCGCAGAACTCGGCCAGCCAGTCGTTGTACGCGCGAGCGACGGCGACGGCCAGGCCGGGGTCGGCCAGGTTCGGCAGCGTCAGGCCGATGTAGGTGCCGAAGAGCACCGCCACGTCGATGCCCTCCTGGTCCATGTCGGCCAGGCGCGCTTGCGGGTTCCGCATGCCCGCGCGGTACAGGCGGCTCCAGTCCATCTCGGGGCTGAACGGGCCGCTGTTGCCCTGGCCGGGGCCCTCGGGGATGGGGTAGATGCGGCCCTCGACGAGGCAGCGGTTGCGCCCGTTCACTTCCAGTATGCGCGGCGCGCGGTCGCGGTAGGCGGGATCGAGGCGCGCGGCCCAGTCGACCTCGTGCTCGGCCACGTGCCCGTCGGCGTCGATGACGTAGGGCTTTGCCACGGCAGGCTCCTCTCCGCGGCGGCGCGTGGATGCGGCGCCCGGCCGCGCGGTCGCCTAACCCTACCCCGCCCCGCCCGGCCTGTCAACTCGGCGCCCTGAGAGCCGGCTGTGACGCCCGCGCCCGTACGTTCGCGCCGTCCCGGGCGTTGTTCGATATGGCGGCGGCCCCATCTCGCGGCCGCCGACCCCCGAGCGCACAGGAGAGCCGCCATGACCGCGACCATGCCCGCGCAGCCAGCCAGCCGCCCGACAACGCGCCCGCCCCAGCGCCTGTTCCCGTGCCTGGCGTACCAGGACGCCCCGGCGGCCATCGCCTGGCTCGGCAAGGCGTTCGGCTTCGAGCAGATGGTCGCCTACACGGGGCCGGACGGCGGCATCGTCCACGCCGAGCTGCGCCTGGAGGGCAACGTGGTCATGCTGGGCGGCGAGCGCCCGGACCACTACCCGGTGCAGAGCCCCGCGACCCTCGGCGCACCCACGCAGGGGGTCTACGTGTGCGTGGCGGCCGTGGACGCGCTGTGGGAGCGCGCCGTGGCGGCGGGCGCGGCGGTCGTGCGGCCGCTCGCCGATACCCACTACGGGTCGCGCGAGTTCAGCGTCCGCGACCCGGAGGGCCACGTCTGGAGCTTCGGCACCTACGACCCGTTCGCCGGCCACTAGTGTAAGATCAGGCCACCGCTTCGGGTTAGGGAAGGCGGCCTGGGAGCGCGGCCGTCCCGGCCGCCCGGCCGGGGGCGCGGACGCCGCCGTGGCGGGCGAGCCCCCGCGCTCCCAGCCCCCCCAGGCCGTCAGCCGAGCGGCTTGTCTGGTCCAGCTTTCGGCCCTACCCTCTGGCCGGGCCGCGGCGGGCTATGCTTCTGCGGAGACCAACCGGGCCGTTGCGAGGGGAAGCGCCAGTGCGATCACTCGGCTTGCTGAGTAGCCTGCTCGCCGGACTACTTCTCCTGGCGGCCTTCCTCCCTCCGGCGTCCCGCCCGGCCGAGGCGCAGGACGACTTGGCCGCCGCGATTGACGCCTACGTGCAGGAGCGCATGGCCGCCTGGGACGTGCCCGGGCTGGCGCTGGTGGCGATCGACGGCGGGCGCGTCGTGCGGCGGCGCGGCTACGGCCTCGCCGACCGCGAGGCCGGCACGCCGATGACCGATGCGACGCTCGTCCCCATCGGCTCGACCGGCAAGGCGCTTACCGCGCTGGCGGTGCTGCAGCTCGTCGAGCAGGGACGGCTGGCGCTCGACGCGCCGGTGACCGACTACCTGCCGTACTTCCGGGTGGCCGACGCCTGCGGCGCGCGGATCACCCCCCGCGAGCTGCTCTCGCACACCGCCGGCCTGCCGGCCAGCGGCATCGCCGACGAGGCCTGGGACGCCGACGCGCTGGAGCGCTACGTGCGCGGGCTGGCCAGCGTCCCCCTGCGCCGCGCGCCCGGTAGCGGCTGGGAGTACGCCAACAGCGGCTTCGCCGTCGCCGGCCTGGTCGTGCAGACCGTCGCCGGCGAGCCGTACGAGCAGTACCTGGCGGAGCACGTCTTCGAGCCGCTCGGCATGCAGCGCGCGACCTTCGACCCCGCGGTGGCGCGCGCCCGCGGCCTGGCGCAAGGCTATTACCATCGCGGGGAGACCCTGGTGCCGTTCCCGCCGCCGCTCTCGCGCAGCGACGCGCCCGCGGGCGGCCTTATGGCCAGCGCGGCCGACGTGGCCAGCTACCTGCTCGCGCTGCTGCACGGCGGCGAGCGCGGTGGCGTCTCGGTCATCTCCCCGGCCTCGCTGGCCACGATGTGGGCGCCCCAAGTCTCGCTCGACGAGACGCTGGCCTACGGGCTCGGCTGGTACGTGGGCGACCTCGACGGAGCGCTAGCCGTGTGGCACAGCGGGAGCATGTTGACCACCGGCTCGCGCTTCGACGTCGCGCCCGACGAGCAGCGCGCCGTGGCGGTCCTCACGAACACCGACGACGAGGCCAAGGAGGAGATCGCCGACGGCGTGCTCGCGCTGCTGCGCGGCACGGCGCCCGAGCGGCGCGCGGTGCCGCCGCCGCGCCCGCCGAACACCTACCAGCCGGACCCCGCCGACTGGGCAGCCTACGCAGGCGAGTACATCCTGCCCTTCGGCACCCTGCGCGTCTACCGCGACGGCACGCGCCTGCGCGGCCACCTGCCCAACGTCGAGCTGGACCTCGCGGCGCTCGACGCCCACACGTTCGTGGTCCACGCCCGCCCGCCGCTCTTGGAGGGCGCGGTCGTCGCGTTCCGGCCCGACGCCGCCGGGCGGATGGCGCTCTGGCAGGGCGACCAGCTCCTGGGCGCGCCCCCCGTCGCCCCCCCGCCCAAGGCCGACGGGGGCGCCGTCTGCGCCCCCGCCTGACCCCCTGCGGACCGCGGGCTACTCGTAGCGCAGCGCCTCGATGGGGCGCAGGCGCGCGGCGCGGGTCGCCGGGTAGATGCCGAAGAAGAGGCCCACCGCGGCCGACACGGTGACCGAGAGCAGCACCGCGTCGGGCGTGACGAGCGTGGTCAGCTTCTGGCCGTTCAGCGGCACGCCGCTCAGCAGGTGCGCCAGCCCGATGCCGATCCCCATGCCGATCAGCCCGCCGAAGATGCTCACCACGGCCGCCTCGACGAGGAACTGCAGCAGGATGTCGCGGCGGCGGGCGCCAATGGCCTTGCGGATGCCGATCTCGCGGGTGCGCTCGGTCACCGACACGAGCATGATGTTCATGATGCCGATCCCGCCCACTACCAGCGAGATCCCCGCGATCGCGCCCAGCAGGATCGTCATGATGCCCGTCACCTGGGCGGCCGTGTTCAGGAAGTCGGCCTGGCTCTGGATGGTGAAGTCGTCCTGGGTCACGCGGTGGCGCTGGCGCAGGAGCGCGCCGATGTCCTGCGTCGCCTCGTCCATGAGCTTCGCGTCGGCCACCTGCACGTTGATCGTGCTCACCTGGTAGCTGCCGCGCACCGTGCGCGTCGGCGTGAGGCGCGTCTCGTAGGCCGTCAGCGGCACGAACACCTGGTCGTCTTGGTTGCCGAGGCCAGTGCCCCCCTTCGTCTCCATCACGCCAATCACGCGGAAGCTCACGCCCGCGCGCCCGCCCACGCTGATGCGGACCGACTCGCCCACCGGGTCGAGGTCGCCGAACAGGTTCTGCGCCACGACGCTGCCGAGCACGACGACGGGCGAGCGGCTATCGACCTGCTGGCGCGTGAAGAAGTCGCCGTCCGCGACGTGGAAGTTGCGCACGTCCGGGTAGTCTTCCGTGGTGGCGGTGACGCGCGTGCTCCAGTTCTGGCCGCTCGCCACCAGCTGGGCGAAGCCGCCGGCCTCGGGCGCCACGCCGACCACCGAATCCACCTGGTCGGCGATGGCCTGGGCGTCGTCCAGCGACAGTGTCTGCGCGCTGCCCTGGCCGGCGCGGATGCCGCCCTGCTGGGTGCTGCCCGGCCGGACGAACAGCAGGTTGGTGCCCAGGCCCTGGATCTGGTCGGTGACGGCCGCCTGGGCGCCGCGGCCCACCGACATCAGCGAGATGACGGCCGCCACGCCGATGATGATGCCCAGCATCGTCAGCAGCGCGCGCAGCTTGTTGGCCGAGAGCGCCCGGATCGCCGTGCGCAGCGTCGTGGCGAGTGTCATGCGGCCGCCTCCGTGAGCAGCGCTCGCGCCTGGCGCGGCTGCAGGACCGGCTCGTCGCTGCTGATCAGGCCGTCGCGGAGCTGGATGATGCGGTGCGCGTGCTCCGCGATGTCCGGCTCGTGCGTCACCAGCACGACGGTCAGGCCCCGGCGCGCGTTCAGGTCTTGCAGCAGCGCCATGATCTCCTCGCTGGTGCGCGTGTCCAGTGCGCCCGTCGGCTCGTCGGCCAGGATCAGCGCCGGCTCGGTCACCAGCGCGCGGGCCATCGCCACGCGCTGCTGCTGGCCGCCCGACAGCTCGGTGGGCCGGTGGTGCGCGCGCTGGGCCAGCCCCACGGCGGCCAGCGCGGCCAGCGCCCGCTCCCGGCGGTTGCTGGCGCCCGCGTACAGCAGCGGCAGCTCGACCTGCTCGACCGCCGGCATGCGCGGCAGCAGGTTGAACGACTGGAACACGAACCCGAGCTTCTGGTTGCGGATCCGCGCCAGCTCGTCGTCCGAGAGCCCGGCCACCTCGACGCCGTCCAGCTCGTAGCTGCCGCTCGTCGGCTGGTCGAGGCAGCCGATCGTGTTCATCAGCGTCGACTTGCCCGAGCCCGACGGCCCCATGATTGCCACGAACTCGCCGCGCGCCACGTCAAGCGAGACGCCGCGCAGTGCCTGCACCTCGATGTCGCCGATCGTGTATACCTTCCGCAGGTCGCGGATGCGGATGACTGGCGTGTTGTCACTCATGGTTGTTTTCCTTATATCACCCGTCCCTCGGCGCTAGCGGCCCGGCGGGCGGCCGCCCAGGCCGGGCAGGCCGCCCAGGCCGCCCGCCCCGCCGGGCGCGCCGGTCGTGGGCGCCCGGGTCTGGGTGCTCGGCACCACGACCTGGTCGCCCTCGGCCAGACCATCGGTGATCGCCGTCTGCTGGTCGTTGCTGATGCCGCGCGTGACCACCCGCGACTCCACCTTGCCGTTCGGGGTCAGCACGTCCACCACCTGGTCGCGGCCCTGCCGGTGGATCGCCCGGTTCGGCACCAGCAGCGCGTCGCCCTGCTGGGCGTAGATGATGTTCGCCGTCGCGGTCATGCCCGGCTGGACGCCCGACGCGTCCGGCAGCGCGATGGTCACCAGGTAGCTGGTCACGCCCGACTGCGTGGTCGACTGCGGCGCGACGGCCGTGACCTGGCCTTGCACGGTCTTGCCCGGCAGCGCGTCGAACGTGAGCTGCACTGGCTGGCCCACCTGGACGTTGCCGATGTCCGACTCGTCCACCTGCGCCTCGACGTGCAGCTGGCTCGGGTTCACGACGGTGATCGTGCCGCCGCCCACGGTCGCGGCGCCCGTGGCGCCCTCGCCGGGGTTCAGGCCCACCTGGCTGACGATGCCGTCGAAGGGCGCCACCAGTACGCTGTTGTCCAGGTTGAACTGCGCGACCACCGTCTGGGCGTGCGCTTGCTCCACCGCGGCCACGGCCTGGGCCAGGTCCTGGTCGGTGTACGGCTGCTGCTTGAGGGCCAGCTGGGCCTCCGCCTGCGCCACCGCCTGGCGCTGCGCCTCGACGGTCTGCGCGCTGTTCGGCTCGAGCGCCGCGTCGAGCTTCGCCTGCGCTTGCGCCACGGCCTGCCGCTGCGCCTGGATGTCGCTGTCGCTCGCGGGCCGCTGCTTGGTCGCCAGCTGGGCCTGCATCTGCGCCACGACCTGCTTCTGCTGCTCGATGTCCTCGTCGGTGTAGGGCTGGGCCTTCGACTGGAGCGTCGCCTGCGCCTCGCGCACGGCCGCCTCCGCCTGGGCCACGTCGTTGTCGGCGGGATGCAGGAGCTGGTCGAGCTTCGCCTGGGCGCTGGCCAGGTTGGCGTTCGCCGTGTCGACGGCCGTCTGCGCCGCGGCCAGGTCGGCCGGCTTGGGCTGCGCCTGCAGGTCGGCGAGCTTCGCCTGGGCGCTCTGGATCGCCACGTTGGCGGCGTTCGCGGCGCTCTGCGCGGCGGCCACGTCCTCGGGGCGCGGGTTGCGCAGCGCGTCCAGCTTGGCCTGCGCGCTCTGGTAGTTGTTCTCCGCCTGGGTCAGGGCGTCCTGCGCCGCGGCCACGTCGGCCGGGCTCGGGTTGAGTAGCTGGCCCAGCTTCGCCTGGGTGCTGGCCAGCTGCGCCTGCGCGGCCTGCACGTCGGCCGTGGCGCCCGCCACGTCGTTGCTGCCGCCGCCCACCTGGAGTGTCTGCAAGGCCGCCTGCGCGCGCTGCAGGGTGGCGTTGGCGCTGTGGACCTGGGCCTGCGCGTTCAGGATGTCATCGCTGCTGACGCCAGTGCTGCTCGTGCTCACCCCGCTCGCCGTCGCGTTCGTGCCGCTGCTGGCGCTGCCGCTGCTCGATGAAGCGCTGCCGCTGCTCCGCGCGGCGCTGGACGACCCGCTCGACGTCATGCTCGCGGCGCCCTGCTGGCTGGTTAGCTGGTCCAGCCGCGACTGCGCGATCTGCAGGTTCTGGCTGGCGGCGATCACGTCCTCGCCAGCGGCGATCACGTCGGGACTGTTCGCGGCCGGGTGCGCCGACTGCAGCTTGCTCTGCGCGGACCGCAGGCCGGCCTGGGCCTGCACGACGGCAGCCTGCGCCGCGGCCAGGTCGCTGTCGGTCGGGTGCTGCAGCTGGTCGAGCTTCGTCTGGGCGCTCTGGTAGGCCGAGAGCGCGTTGTCCACGGCCACCTGGGCGGCGATGACGTCGGACTGCGCCGGCTGGAGGAGCGCGTTCAGCTTCGCCTGGGCGCTCTGCTGCTGCGACTGCGCGCTCGCCAGATCGGCTTGCGCGGCCTGCAGGTCGGCGGCCGTGGCGCCCTCCTGCACCTCTTCCAGCTTCGCCTGGCTGCTCGCCAGGTTCGACTGCGCCTGGTCCACGGCGCTCTGCGCGGCGGCGAGGTCGGCGGGGCTGGGATTGTAGAGCGCGTCCAGCTTCGCCTGCGCCTGGTCGAGCGCGGCCTGGGCGGCGGCGACGTCCTCGGGCCGGCCCTGGGCCTCCATGCCCTGTAGCTTGGCGACGGCCGCGTCGAGCTGCGCCTGGGCGGCGGCCACGTCCTCGGGCCGGCCCTGGAGCAGCCCCTGTAGCTTCGCCTGCTCTTGCGCAAGCGCCGCCCGCGCGGCGTCCACGTCGGCCGAGCGCGGCGTGAGCAGGTCGTCTAGCTTGGCCTGGGCCTGCGCTAGCTCGGCTTGCGCCGCGGCCACGTCCTCGGGCCGCGCGCCGTTCTGGATCGTCTGCAGCTTCGCCTGCGCCTGGGCCTCGTTGGCCTGCGCCTGCTGGAGTTGCGCTTGCAGGTCGGCGTCGTCGAGCTTGGCGAGCGGCTGGCCCGCCTGCACCTGGTCGCCGACCTTCACGTACACGTCGGCCACGCGGCCGCTGCTGCGGAACGATACCTTGCTCGACTGGTCCGCAATGACGGTCCCGGTGCCATTGACCACGGCGGCAATCGCTCCCCGCGTGGCGGCCACGGTCTGCACGACGGTGGCCGCGGGTGTGGTAAGCCGGGTGTAGGCCAGATAGCCGAGCAGCAAGCTCACGAGCAGCGCCGCGAACAGGCCGCCCATCTCGGGCCAGCCGAGCGAGGGAAAGCGCTGGCGCAGGGCGTCGGCACGGTTGACAGCTATGGCACGCATCTAAGACCCCCTCCGCGGCGGGACGTGGTGGCGGCCGACCCTTGCTGGGTCGTCGCGCGCACCGGCCTCCATGGCCGCGCACCCCCGAGGCGACGTTCTAATTACGCCGCCGAATAGTTTGCATAATGCGAATCATTATGCCACAACGAAGGAGCCTCTTGCCACGATTGCCGGGGTGGGCTCGTGCAAGCGCTCCGCGTCTGTTGTCAGTGTCGCAGGCGTCGGCTAATGCGCCGTGGGGAAGTTGTTAACGACTTGTGCACACTCTGAGAGGCGATGCCGTGTAATTGCCGGGAGCCGCCCCGACTGCCCAGCCGGCCGGCCTCGGCACGGAGCGTGCATTGTCACTGCGACTCGATCCAGCGGTCGCCGCCGCGGCGAGGGGGAGGCGTGCCGGAGCTTGCATTCTTTGCCATCCTGGTCGTCGCGATCGCGCTCCTCATCACCGAGCGCCTGCGGCCCGATCTGGTGGCGGTCCTCATCATCCTCGCCCTGTACCTGACCCATCTCCTCTCGGCCGAGGAAGCGCTCGCCGGGTTCGGCAGCGAGCCCGCGATCGTCATCGCCTGCATGTTCGTGCTCAGCGGCGCGTTCCAGTACACGGGCCTCTCGGCCATCCTAGGGCAGTGGATCGGCCGCCTGGCGGGCAGCACTGTGCCGCGCATGATCGCCGTGATCATGCCCTCGGCCGCGCTGACCTCGGCGTTCACCCACCACGTCGCCATGACGGCCATCCTGCTGCCCGTCACCATGAATCTGGCGCGCGAGCGCAACGTGCCCGCCTCCAAGCTGCTGATCCCACTGGCGCTCGGCAGCTCGCTCGGCACCACCATCGTCATCATCAGCGCCCCGTCGTTCCTCGTCGCCAGCGAGCTGCTGCGGCAGGTGGACCGCCCCGGCCTCGGCGTCTTCTCGATCGCGCCCCTCGGCCTCTGCCTGACCCTGGTGGGCACGCTGTACATGCTGCTCGTCGGACAATTCCTGCTGCCGGCCCGCGCGAGCGACGACACGGGCGAAGACCGCTTTCGGCTGACCGGCTACGTCACCGAGCTAGTCATCCTGCCCGACTCGCCGCTGCTCGGCAAGAGCTTGCGCGAGGTGGACGCCGACAAGGCGTATGACCTGCACATCGTCGGCGCCGCGCGGCCCGGCGAGCCGATCGGGCCGCCGGCCTGGGACCGCCCCGTCGGGGAGGGCGACGTGCTGCTCATCCGCACGACGCCCGACGAGTTGGTCGCCATCCGCGAGGCGCAGGGGCTGGAGCTGGCGCCGGTGGTGCGGTACGAGCAGGTGCAGGATGGGGCGGCCGTCCGGGCCGACGACCGAGACTTGGCCGAGCAGCTCGTGCAAGTAATCGTCGCGCCGGAATCGGACCTGGCCGGCCGCACGATCGGTCAGGTCGACTTCCGCCGCCGCTACGGCGTGCTGGTGCTGGGGCTCTGGCGCAAGCGAGGGCTGATCTGGCAAGAGCTGGCGCGCACTCGCCTGAGGGAGGGCGACGTGCTGGTGCTCGAGGGCGACGCCGCGGCGCTGGAGCGGGTCGCCAACGACCGGGCGTTCCTGATGATGCTGCCGTTCCAGAGCGGGGGGCGCCAGCCGCGGAAGGCGCTCCTCGCGGCGGGCATCATGGCCGTGACGGTGGCGGCGGCGGCGCTCCGCTGGCTCACGCTGGACATGGCGGTGCTGGCGGGCGCCGTGGCGATGGTCCTGGCCCGCTGCCTCACTGCCCGCCAGGCCTACCGCTCGGTCGACGTCCGCATGTACGTGTTCGTGGCCGGCGCGATCCCGCTGGGCACGGCCATGCAGCGCAGCGGCGCCGCCGACCTCCTCTCCGGCTGGCTGGGCAGTGTGATGGGCGGGTGGGACGAGCGGCTCATCCTGGCGGTCCTGTTCGTCGCCGTGGCGGTCGTCGTGCAGTTCATGGGCTCCGACTCGGCGACCACGGCGCTGTTTGGCCCGCTGGCGATCGCGCTGGCGCAGGGGCTCGGCCACGTGCCCGAGCCGTTCATCATCGCCGTCGCCGTGGCCGCGATCACCGCCACGCTGACGCCGATGGCCCACCACAACCTGGTGATCTACGGGCCGGGCCGCTACCGCTTCTTCGACTTCTTCCGCGTGGGCGCGCCGGCCACCGCGCTGATCGGCGCCATCGTCGTCGCCCTGGCCCCCGTCCTCTGGCCCGGCTGACGCGCGCCGCGTTCGGCTTTGGAGTTATGACGCTGCTTCGCGTCGAGGCGCCAGTCCCGCGCGGCCCGCAGCAGCCGGCCGCGCGGGCGGGCCGCGCGCGGCCCAGGTTAGATGGGGTAGCCCGGTGGGGCTAGGGGGGCGAGCCGGCCGGATGGGGGTGGGTCGCCCCTTACTCTCCAGCGTTGGGTGTTACTTCTTGCTCGCGGGATGCGTGACGTGGACCTTGGCGGCTTCCTCGGCGTGATGGCGCGCGTGGGTCGCGTGGCCGTGCGCATGGTGGGCATGCTCGGCGGCTTTTTCGTGGTTGCCTTGCTCGTAGTGCTTCTGAGCTTCTTGATGATGTCGAGCCGCTTCTCGGTGATGCTCCGCGGCTTGCCGGTGATGCTCTCCGGCCGGATGTCGCTCCTGGCTCATGGCTCCTCCTGATGGCGACCCGCCCCAAGTAGCGAGTGCAAGATCAGGTCCAGCCACACAAGCTATGCGCCCGTGTAACATCCGACCGCACCAGGCGTTTATCCTTCCGGGCAGGGTTCCGCTCCCGGTGGCCCGGGCGCGCGCGGGGAGCAGCTGGGACCGCTTGCCCGCATCACCGGGAGTCAGGAGAACAGGCATGCGACCGATCCTTCTCGCGCTCCTGCTGGCCGGCGCGGCGCTGACGATTGGCCCGCGCACCACGAGCTACGCCCAGAGCACCGACAATACCGAGTGCCAGCAGCGGCTCCAGCAGCTCGCCGGGCCGATTGTCGACGAGATGCTCTGGTTCGCGCACCAGACCACCGCCTACCCGCTCACCCCCGACGGGCGCCCGGTCGTCACCGGCTGGCCGTACAGCGCCTTCGGGCCGGGCGACGGCTACGGGCCGGGTAGCCCCTATGGCCCGTGGTTTGGGCCGTGGGGCGTCGGCTCGTTTGGGCCGGGCTTCGGCGGGCCGGGCGGCTATGGGCTCAGCCCGCTGGGGCTCGGCGGCCCGCCCTGGCAGCTCGCGGCGGCGGCGGCGAACGGCGGCGTGGCCAACCTCGTGAACGGCCCTCCCGGGCTCGGGGTCGCCACCGTGGCGAACGGACTGGCGGCGGGGCCTGGGGGGCTGGTGCCCGTGGGTGGCCTGGGCGGCCCGAACACCGCCAACCTGATCGCGCTGGCCGCGCTCAACCAGACCGCGCTCGGCAATGCGCTCGCGGGCACCAGCCTCAGCCAGAGCATTCTCGGCAATACGCTGACGGAGGCCAGCCTGCGGCAAGCCGTCGTCGCGAACCGGCTGGCGGCCGGGCAGCTGAGCGCCACGCTCGGGGCCTACGCGTCGGGGCGCGCCAATGACCTGGGCGTGGTCGTGAGCGCGCTCCAGGCCTACGTGAGTGGCACCTGCGGCGGCGGGAGCGGCGGCGAGACCAGCAGCACCCCGGGCAGCGAGCGGAGCGGCGGCGGCGCGGCCGGGACCACCCCCGCCCCGAGCGGTGCGGGCCAGTGACCCACGGGCTCGCGGGCGCTCGGCGCCCCTGGCCCTACTCGACGCGGGGCAGCGGCGGCGCCTCCACCGAGCTGTCGGCCGCGCTCGGGGTGGGCATCATTGCCGGGGCGGGCAGTTGGAAGTTGCGCCCGACGATCAAGCGCACCTCGACCTCGGGGTCCTCGCGATTCGGTGGCTGGGTCGTCCACCCTGCCAGGTGCAGCTCGGTCGCGAGGTCTTGGGCCACGCCCTGCTGCTCGGGCACGACTTCGAGCACGGCGTCGGCGTAGTCGCTCCGGTCCGCATCGTCGATGCGAGTCACGTTGTAGCCAAGGTTGAGCAGGTACTTGGCCGTGTCGGCCGCGAGCCCCGCTCGCCCGCTGCCGTTGAGCACCGCGATCCGGGCGGTCGCCCGCTGGGGGTTCATGCCCGCGATGAAGGCCGTCAGCGTCTGGTGTACGCGGGCCTTGTCCCACAGCAAGCGATAGTCGTCGGCGCGCGGGTTCGCGTCCCATACCAGCGGCGGACCGATCACCAGGTTCTGAATCCGGTCGGCCGTCACCTGCTGCGCGAGCTTCGCCAGCCGAATGAGCTGGTCCACGTTCAGGTCCGTCTTCACCATGGCGTGCGCCTGCTGCACGAGTTGCGGCGCGCGCGCCAGCATGTTGAGCTGCAAGGCGCGCTGCCGCATCGCGAAGAGCACGCGCTGCTGGCGGCCCATCCGGCCGATGTCGTTCTCGCTGTGCCGCGAGCGGGCGTACTGGAGGGCGGTGGCCCCGTCCATGTACTGGAGCCCCGCGGGAATGTAGAGCCGCTGGACCCCGTAGTCGCCGAAGGGGTACTCGTTGTCCTTGACCGGCTTCTCGACGTCGATCACGACGCCGCCCAGCGTATCGACGATCTGCTCCAGCCCGTGCAGGTTCACCAGGGCATAGTAGTCCACGTGCAGGCCGAAATTGGCCTCCAGCGTGCGCTTCGCCAGCCCCGGGCCACCCCCCGGGACCCGCGCGGCGTTCAGCTCGCCGTAGGTATACGCGGTGTTGATACGCCCCTGGCCGAAGCCGGGAAGGTCCACCCACATGTCCCGTGGGAAGCCGATGAGGCCGGCGGTCTTCGCCTGAGGATCGATCCGCAAGAGCATCATCGTATCGGTCCGGCCCGGATCGGTGCCCGCCGCGGCCTCGTCGTCGCGTTGATCGATCCCGAGCAGCAGGATGCTGAACGGCTCGGAGCCTTGCCAGTCGGGGAGCGCGGCCAGGAGCAGGTTCGGATCGCGGATGGTGGTGGTCGCGCTACCTGCTAGGCTCCCCAGCGAGCCCATCGCCTCCCGCACGCCGGTCGGCAGCACGGCGCCCGCCGGCTCCTCGACGTGCGTCCACGCCACGAGGCTCAGGGCGCCCACGACACAGCCTCCCGCCACAAAGCCCGCGAAGAGAAGAGTCGCGCAGGCGGCTAGGGCGAGCCGTCGCAACCGTCGCATCACCCCGGCGAAGCTCACCTCGGGGAGCGGAAGCTCGTACGCTGGGGGCGAGTACCGGGTAGCTTCGTCCACCTTCCCTCCCAAAGGCGTCACAGCGCCCTGCCCCGGGGGCCGCTCGCGAACGGGGGCAGAGCCGGCGCCAGAATTATAGATGGCCCCCCATGCCTCGGCAGGAATTACACGGCCAGGCCGCACAATGGCCCGGAACGTGGTACCGACAGGGAAAACCCGCCGCAATGCCATTGCGAATAGCCATAAGCGCGGGGGAAATTTTCAGCAAACGCTCAGGTACTCCTCATCCCGCGTTCAGAGCCGCCTGGGGCTGGGTGCGCGGCATAAGGCTGCCAGAGGCCCCGATTCATGCGGGACGCGGCCCGGTGCTCTGCTCGCGTGGGCCAGATGGTATAGAACCTGCTTTTGGGGTGCAGCGGGTGCCGCATCGGCCCGCCGAGCAGCGGCCAAGAGCCCGCGTGTCGAGGGAGCCCCGATGAATGCGCCGACAGGCGACAGCCCGACTGCCAGCCACGCTCCGCCCGCGCAGCCGGCCAAGGGGACCCCGGCGCTGTCGGTGCCGCTGCCGCGGCCGCGGGGGCGCTCCCGCTCCCTCGTCCGCCTCTCGGAGCTGACCCACCGTCCGGCGGTCGATCGGCGCGGCGCGCGGGCGCGCGTCCGGGACTTCAGCGTGGACCTGGCCGCGGGCGACTACCCGCCCGTCCGTGGCCTCCTGATCCACTGTGCCGACGGCCTCTGCTCGCTTCCGTGGAGGGGCGACACGACGCCGCGGGGCGAGCTGCTCGTGGATGCCCTGGCCGCGGCCCAGCCGGTCGACGAGGATGCGCTGACGCGCATGGTCCTGCTCCGCCGCGACATCCAGGATGCCCTGATCCTCGACGTCGCGGGGCAGCGCGCGGTGCGCGCCAACGACCTGTGGCTGCGCCGCGCCGGCGAGCAGCTCGTCCTCACCGGGGCAGACATCAGCCCGTGGGCCGTGCTGCGCCGCCTGTCGCGGGGCTTGCTCGGCCACGGGCGCGAGCGCAACGTGCTGGACTGGCAATGGATCGAGTTCCTGCGCGGCGATCCCGAGGCGGCCGCGGCCGGCCGCGACTACCACCGGGTCATCACCACGCTGGCCCCCGCCCAGATCGCGCAGCTAGCGGATGCGCTGCCGTATCCACACGCGGCCGAGCTGTTGGGCCTGTTGCCCGACGCGCTCGCCGCCGACGTGCTGGAGCGGATGGTGCTCGGGCTCCAGGCCCAGGTTGCCGCTGCCCTGGCGCCCAGCCGCGCCGCGGCGCTCCTCGCGCTCATGGCCGACGATACGGCCGCCGACGTGCTCGCGCTGCTCGAGCTGGCCGACGCCACGCGGCTGTTGGAGCGGATGCCCCCCGATCGCGCGGTCGCGGTCGAGAACCTGCTCCGCTTCCCGGCCGACACGGCCGGTGGGATCATGACGACGGACTTCGTGACCGCGCCCGTGGGCCTGACCGTCGGCGAGGCCCTCGACTACATCCGGCCGCAGCTCGAGCGCCCCGACTTCTTTGCCTACGTGTACCTCGTCGACGAGCCGCGGGCCGGGCGTCTACGCGGCGTCGTGACGCTCCGCCATCTCGTCCTCGGCCCCGGCGACACGCCCGTCGAGCAGGTCATGACGGCCAGCACGGTGACGATCGGCCCCCTGGAGCCGGCGCTCGTCGCCGCCGACCGCATCGCCCAGCTGGACTTGAGCGCCCTGCCCGTGGTAGGCCCCGACGGACGCCTGCTCGGGATCATTACCGTGGACGCGGCGATGCGCCAGCTGACCCCCGAGGCCTGGCAAGATCGCGTGCCGCGCGTATTCTCGTAGGAGGCCAGCGTGGCGATCCCGGTGCGCCGGCGCCCCCTCGACCCGGGGATTCGCCTCACGATCCGCGGGCGCACGGTGCGCCTGCGCGCGCTCCGCCGGCCGCCGAGCGGGCTCCTCTGGCTGCTCAGCATCCTGGGCCCTGGGCTGGTCGCCGCCAACGCCGGCAACGACGCGGGCGGCATCGCCACCTACGCCTCGGCGGGCGCCAAGTACGGGTATGACCTGCTCTGGGTCATCCTGATCATCACGCTGTCGCTGGCGGTGGTGCAGGAGATGGCGGCGCGCCTCGGTGCCGCCACCGGGCGGGGCCTGCTCGATCTCGTGCGGGAGCGCTTCGGCATCGGCTGGGCGCTGTTCGCCGTGGCCGTCGTGCTGCTGGCGAACATGAGCGTCACGGTCACCGAGTTCCTCGGCATTCGCGCGGCGCTGGAGCTGTTCGGGATCAGCCCCTGGGTCAGCGTGCCCCTGGCGGCCGCGGGCCTCTGGTGGCTGGTCGTGCGCGGCAGCTACCGCCCGGTCGAGAAGGTGTTCGTGGCGATGACGCTGGTGTTTCTGGCCTACCCGGCGGCAGCGGTGCTCGCCCATCCCGATTGGGGCGAAGTAGCCCGCCGAACGGTGCTGCCGACCGTCCACGGGGACAGCGATTTTCTGCTGCTGCTCGTGGCGACCGTCGGCACCACCGTCTCCGCCTACCAACCGCTCTTCCAGCAGTCGGCGGTGGTGGAGCGCCGCAGCCTCGGCCGCTACTACGGTCCCGAGCGCTGGGACGTCTACGTCGGCGCGGCGTTCTCGCAGCTCGTCGCGTGGTTCATTATCGTCGCCACCGCCGCCACCCTCCATCTGGCGGGCGCGACCGACATCAACACCGCGGGCGAGGCGGCCGAAGCGCTGGCGCCGGTGGCCGGGCAGTACGCGCGCGTGCTGTTCGCCGTGGGCATCCTCGGGGCCTCGCTGCTGGCCGGCGCGGTGCTGCCGCTGGCCACCGCCTACTCCGTCTCCGAGGCCTTCGGCTTCCGCAAGGGCGTGAACCTCGACTTCCGCCGCGCACCGATCTTCGTGGGCCTGTTCACCGTCCTGCTCGTGTTCGGCGCCCTGGTGGCCCTGTTCCCCGGCCTGCCAGTCTGGGCGCTGCTGATCGCGATCCAGGTGCTCAACGGGCTGCTCCTGCCGGTCGTGCTGGTGTTCCTCATCCTGCTGCTCAACGACCGGCGCCTGGTTGGGGACCTGGCCAACGGCCACGTCAGCAATCTGTTGGCGTGGCTCACGGCGATCGTCCTCGCCGTGCTGAGCGCGCTGCTGCTCGGCAGCTCGGCGCTGCAGGCGGCGGGCCTCAACCTCTTCGGCGCCAGCGGGTGAGCCACGACGACCCTACACCTACAATGGTGGCAGGCTCCCTGCTAAACGGGGCTGTAGCAGGAGCGGCGGCTGACGCGATCTTCGCAGGGGTGAGCCAATGACCCACCACGCGGCGACCTATCAGGAGCTCTATGACGCCCCGCCCCGCCACGACGAGCAGCGCCACCGTGACGCGGCGCAGCGAGCCGTGCTCGTCTCCGCGCTCGGCCTGGGGCTGACCGGCGGCGTCGAACTCGCCATCGCCGTGCTGACCGGCTCCGTCGCCCTCCTGGGCGACGCGCTCCATAATCTGGCGGATGTCTCCACGTCGGCCGTGGTGTTCCTGGGCTTCTTCGTGTCCAAGCGCCACCCCACCGCGGCGTATCCCTACGGCTACGAGCGCGCGGAAGACCTGGCGGGCCTGGGCGTGGCCCTCGTCATCTGGGCCAGCGCCCTCTTCGCGGGCTACGAGAGCTACCAGAAGCTGATCGCGGCCACGGGCACGACGCACCTCCCCGCTGGCATCGCCGCGGCCGTAATCGGCATAGGCGGCAACTTCGTGGTCGCCCGCTATAAAGCCCACGTCGCCAGGCAGATTCAGTCCACGACGATGGGCGCGGAAGCTACCCACTCCTGGCTTGACACCATCTCTTCGCTGGGCGCGCTCGTCGGCCTGATCGGCGTGGGCTTGGGCTATCGTTGGGCAGACCCCGTGGCCGGGTTTGCCGTCACGCTGTTCATCGCCCACGTCGGCGTGGAAGTCACCCGCGAGATCGTCCGGCATCTCATGGATGGCGTGGAGCCAGAGCACGTGGAGGCGGCCCAGCGAGCCGCCGCCGCAGTGCCCGGCGTGCAGCGGGTGGACGTGCGCGGCCGCTGGATGGGCCGCTCCCTGGCCCTGGAAATCGAGGGGGATCTGGCAGCCGACACCACCATCGAGCAAGCCGAGCGCATCGGCTGCCTGGTCGAGCAGGCGGTGTACGGCGCCGTCGCAGAAGCCCGCCGCGTCAAGTGGATTCCCCGCGAGAGCCATCGCCATCGCTGACGCCCGCCAGCGCGGGCTGCGGGCGGAAGCGCGGCATCACCTCGTGGGCGAACAGCTCGAACGAGCGTCGCGCCTGAGGATACGCCATCCCGCCAAAGTAGAAGGTGGCGTCCACGCCGGTGAGGCCGAGCGTGGTCCGGGCGCGCTCCAGAATGGCGGCGCAGTCGTCGGGCGTCCCGATGCAGAAGCGCGCCTGCTCGATCATCTCCTCGAAGGGAACGTGGGGCGGCGGCGTGAAGGCGCTGTTGCCCCGCGGGATCGCGCCCTCGATCTGCGCCCGATACCGTTCGATCGCCGCCTTGCCCGTGCGGTAGGCTTCCGCCCGCGTCTCCGCACAGTACACCTGGTAGTGCGTCTGGACCTGGAGCGCCGCCGCGTCGTGGCCGTTGGCGGCGGCCGCGGCGCGATACTGCGCCAGCGTGCCGGCGAGGCGTTCGAGCGGGAAGTGCTGGGCCACGGTGAGCAGGTTGAAGCCGTGGGCGCCCCACCACTCGAAGCTCGCCGGGTTGCGCGACGCCGCACCCCAGATCGGCGGGTGCGGCTGCTGGCACGGCCGCGGCCACACCGCCACGTCGTGGAACGTGTAGTAGCGCCCGCTGTGGCTGAACGGCTGGTGCTGCCAGGCCGCTTGCAGGACGGCGAGCGACTCGTACACGCGGTCCTGGCCCTCATCCCAGGGCACGCCGAAGGTGTCGTAGTCGAACTTCATGAAGCCGCGGCCGATCCCTAGCTCCAGCCGGCCGCCGGAGAGCTGGTCGAGCATGGCGTAGGCCTCGGCGGTCTGCAGCGGGTGGTGTAGCGCCACGAGCGCCACGGAGGTGCCCAGCCGCAGGCGCGTCGTGCGGGCGGCGACGGCGGCCAGCAGCACGGCCGGCAGGGGGATCATGCCGCCGTAGGGGTGGAAGTGGTGCTCGTTGCACCAGGCGATGTCGAAGCCGAGCGCTTCGCTGTCGACCAGCAGCTGCACGATATGCTGGTAGAACTCCGTCAGCGTGCCGTCGACCTCGGGGAAGTAGGTCGGCAGCGAGAAGATGCCGAACCGCATGCTCGCCCTCCGTTCGCGCGCCGTGCGCGGCCCCGGCCACGATCAGGCCCGCTGCTCATCTTAGCAGTTGTGCGGCCGCCTCGCCCGCGTGGCCCGCCAAGGCGCTCGGCCGGGGATAGTGTGTAGGTTTGGCTTCGCCAAACCTACACCCCAACCTGGGCCTGCCCGCCTGGGCCGCTGCCATCGCGCGCTGGCGCGGCGGCACGCGCGGCCAGGCTCACCGCGCGCTCCACCGCCCGAATTGGCCCCAACCGAGCGGCCGCAAGCCTAGCCCGGGCGAAGCCGGTTGGCTAGAATGACCCCGATGAGCTCCACGCCCTACTCGCTCACGACGCGTTCCGCGGCGCTCCGCGTCGCGCGCGCCTACGACGGCCAGCCGCGAGCGATTACGCGGGCGCGGGCCGCCGTGCGGCCGCGGCTCGGCGGCCGCGCGCCGCGCAGCCTGCCGCGCTGGGCGCTGCACGCGGTCGCCGGCGTGCTGGCCCTGTCGCCGCTGCTGCTCGCTCGCGCCTGGGACGTGCCGCTGTCGGCGCCGCTCGCCGGCCGCGAGATCCGCATCGACCCCGCCGGCTCCCTCGCCGACGCGCCCGTCGCCTTCGCGCGGGCCAGCCTGCCGGCGCTCGGGCCGCTGGCTGAGGACGAGCGGCCGCTGGTGGCGCGCATCGCCCAGTACCACGTCATGCCCGGCGACACCCTCAGCACCGTGGCCGAGCGCTTCGGCATCAGTAGCGACACGCTGCTGTGGGCCAACCCGCTGCCCGATCCCGACCACCTGGTCGCGGGCCAGGAGCTGACCGTGCCCCCCGTCTCGGGCATGGTGTACACGGTCAGCCCGGGCGACAGCGTGGCGCAGCTGGCCGAGCGCTACGGGGCGAAAGTGCCCGCGCTCATCGAGGCCAACGCGCTCGAAGAGCCCTACGCGCTGGAGGTGGGCGCCCGCCTGCTCATCCCGGACGGGCGCCCGCCGCCGGGCACGACGCTAGCACACCCGGTGCCCTGGCCGGCGCCGGGCACCGGGGCGCAGTACCGCCAGCAGTTCATCGCGGCCGCCGCCGTCGCCGCCCAGGAGACGCAGCGGCGCTACGGCGTGCCGGCCTCGGTGGCCATCGCTCAGGCGATCCACGAGACCGGCTGGGGCGCCAGCCTCCTGGCGCGCGAGGGCAACAACTTCTTCGGCATCAAGGGCCGCAACAGCGAGGGCACCGCCGGCGTCGTCTGGATGAGCACCTGGGAGGTGGTGAACGGCGTCAACCTCTTCCCGCGCGAGCCGTTCCGCGCCTACAACACCCCGGATGAGTCGTTCCTCGACTACGGCCTGTTCTTCCACGCCAACCAGCGCTACCACGCGGCGCTCGCCGTCGCCCACGACCCGCGCGCCTTCATCCGCGCGATCTCGGCGGCCGGCTTCGCCACCGACCCGGTCTACCCCGCCAAGATCATCCGCGTCATGGACACCTACGACCTCTACCAGTACGACCTGCCGTAAGCCCGGCGCGCGGCCCCCCGCCGCCCCTGGTGGGCGCTGTGGCGGCGCTAGCCGCCGGCGATAGGGGGTGAGGGCTGGGCGGCGCTCGATCCCCTACCCCCTATCCCCCACGCCCTATTCCCCATACCCGCGCTAGTAGACGGTGCCCCCGGCCTCCGGCCCCAGGTGTTCGGTCACCTCGTCGGCGTCGCCCTGGTTCGCCGGCGGCACGATGCGGGCGCGGTCGCTGCCCCCGTCCTCGGTCGCCGGGTGGGCGTCCATGTCGTCCCTGGCCGTTTGCTGCGCCGGGCGCCCCATCGTCGCGTCCTCGCTCGTATACGAGTCCATGACCTTGTTGTCCGAGGTGTCGTTCGAGAGGCGGCCCGTGCTCGCGGTCGCCGGGTCGTGCTGGCCACTCATCGCCATCCCTCCTTCGCAATGTCGCCTGCTCTCTCAGAGGGCAGAGCGCGTGCCAGCCGCCCCGGACGCGGGTCGACCGGGCCGCAGCTCAGGTCCTGCCCCCACCTCCCCTCCGCCGGTAGGCGAGCCAGAACTTGCCGCGACCGACGCATTGACAGCGCCGCGCGGCCGGCGCATGCTAGAGCCGGTCCCGCCCGGGCTCGCCCGCGCGGGGCTGGGCGCAGCTAGCAGGCTCGGTGAGCAGCCAGCGTGGCGTAGGGGCGGGTCTCGTGCCCGCCCGCGGCCTGTGGCGCGGAATACTGCAAGCGCCACTGCCGCAACCCCGGCGCCGGTCGCCGGCTCAGCCTGGCTGCAAATTGCTGTAGCGCACCGCGGCGCCAGCCGGGCGCCGCGGCATCGAGGGAGGGGAGCCACAATGAGGCGTTGGCTGGCAGGCCTGGTCCTGGGGCTACTGGTTGTCTTGGCGCTGGCCCTCGGGCCGGCCGGGCGCTCGGCCGCGCAGCAATCGCCGTCCCTGACTGCCGACGCGCACGACATGGCGCTCGTCGGCTACGACGACTTGCAGGCGCGCTCGGCCTACCAGCCGGTCATCTACCACCAGGGCAGCCGCTGGATCGCCTACGTCGGCCACCACGGCGGCAGCGCGCCCAACCCGCTCACCGGCGACGTGCAGCCCAACGGCACGTCGATTGTCGACGTGACGGATCCGCACGCGCCGCGCTACCTCTACCACATCCCCGGCGCCCCGGGCGGCCCGGAGAGCGGCGGCGCCCAGATGGTGCGCGTGTGCGACGGCCGCGACCTGCCGCGCGGCGATCCCGCGAAGACCTACCTGTTGCGCACGTTCGGAACGACGGCCCATCAGATCTGGGACGTGACCGACCCGAGCCAGCCGAGCCTCCTGACCGTCGTGGTCGACGGGCTAACCGACACGCACAAGAGCTGGTGGGAGTGCGACACAGGCATCGCCTACCTCGTGGGCGGCAGCCCCGACTGGCGCGTCCGCCGTATGACGCAGGTGTTCGACCTGAGCGACCCCACGGCGCCGCGGCTCATCCGCGAGTTCGGGCTGGTCGGCCAGGAGCCGGGCGCGCACGGCGCGATTCCGCCGCAGGTCCACGGCATGATCCGCGCGGGCAACCGCATCTACTTCGCCTATGGCACGAGCCAGGATGGCCTCATCCAGATCGTCGACCGCGATAAGCTGCTGAACGGCGACCCGGCCCCCACGCCCGACAACCTGCGCTACCCCGAGATCAGCGAGCTGGCGATGGGGCCCAGCCGCGGCGCGCACACCACCTTCCCCGTGCTGGGCATGCCGATGTCCGAGTTCCGCCACAACACCCAGGGCCAGACGGCCGACTTCCTGGTAGTGACCGGCGAGACGGTCCCGAACGCCTGCCAGGAGTTCCAGCAGATGGTCTACTTCGTCGACATCTCGGCCGAGGCGACGCCGTTCAGCGTGTCCAACTTCCACGTGCCGGAGGCGAGCGGCAACTACTGCGACCGAGGCGGGCGCTTTGGCTCGCACGCGACCAACGAGTCGTTCGATCCGATCTACTACGGCCGGCTGGTGTTCGTCAGCTACTTCAACGCCGGCGTGCGCGCGATCGACATCCGCGACCCGTACGCGCCGCGCGAGGCCGCCTACTTCATTCCGGCCGTCACGCCGAACACCGACCAGCGCTGCGCCGAGATCGACGGCGTGGAGCAGTGCAAGGTTGCCATCCAGACGAACAACGTCGAGGTGGACGACCGCGGCTACGTCTACATCGTGGACCGCGCCAACACCGGCATGCACGTGCTCGAGCTAACCGGCGCCGCGCGCCAGATCGCCAACTTCCCGTAAGTCGGCGTGTCGTCGTGCCGGCTCGCGCTCCCGCGTCCGGCTCTCTATGGCTTCCAAGGAGATACGGCATGAACGAACAGGCCCCGGACGCAGGTCTGCTTGCTAGTGACCCCGCCGATCGCTCGCCGACCGCCGACGATCTTACCAATCGCAAGCTGCTGAACTGGCTGTTCGACACCGGTCGAATCAACGTCCGGCGCTGCGCCCTCTTCGACACGCCGCCGCCGTCGCTCCCGGTGGCCCTGGACTGGGACCGCGTTGAAGGCATGATGCTCGGTCTGGCCGTGGGCGATGCGCTCGGCATCCCCACGGAGGGCCAGCTACCAGCGGAGCGCCGGGCACGCCACGGCGAGATCCGCGACTATCTGCCGAACAAGCACGTGCCCGAGCCGCGCGGGTTTCCCTCGGACGACACGCAGCTCGCGTTCTGGACGCTGGAGCAGCTGCTTGTGGACGACGGGCTCGTTCCGGATCACTTGGCCGCGCGCTTCTGTCGCGATCACATCTTCGGCATTGGTAGTACGGTTCGAGACTTCATCCAGAACTATAAGGAGCGTAGGCTGCCGTGGTATGAGGCCGGGCCGAAGTCGGCCGGCAACGGGGCGCTGATGCGGGTGGCGCCGATCATCATTCCGCACCTGCGCACCAGCTCGGCGGATCTCTGGGTGGACGCGGCGCTCGCCGCGATGGTTACGCACAACGATTCGGGCTCGCTTGCCGCCTGCCTGGCCGTCGTCTCCATGCTCTGGCGCGTGCTGGCGATGGGCTCGCCGCCGCCCGCGGAGTGGTGGCTGGAGACTTACGTGGCCATCGCCCGTGAGCTTGAGGCCGACGAAACTTATCGCCCCCGCGCTCCACGGTTCGCGAGCTACAGGGGCCCGATGTGGCGGTTCGTCTACGAGCAAGTCAGCGTAGCGGCCGACGAGGACCTCTCGGTGCTCGACGCCTGCAACCGATGGCATTCCGGCGCTTTCCTGTTGGAGACAGTGCCCAGCGTTCTTTACATCCTGATGCGGCACGGCGACAACTTCGAGGAGGCGATCGTCCGCGCCGTGAACGACACGAAGGACAACGATACCGTAGCAGCGATCGTGGGGGCGGCGCTGGGCGCGCTCCACGGCAAGCAGGCCATCCCCGGCCGCTGGCTGACCGGGCTGTCAGGGCGCACGACCAACCGCGATGACGGCCGCATCTTCGAGCTACTGAACGATGCCCGCGGTCGCTGGTGGAACGCGGAGCGCGGCTCGTAGCGCCTCGCCCGTGCCGCCGATTGTGCTACATTCAGCCTACTGCGCCGACCCGGCCGAGCGAGAGGGCTTGCCATGTGTCGATCCAGACCGGCTTACCGAAGATTGCGCCGGCTATCGCTCGCTGGACCGCTGTTGGCGCTCGTCCTGGTAGGTATGGTCGCCTGCGCGCCGAGCGGGGCGGCGCCCTCCCAGCCCCCCAATGCCGGGGGCGGCACATCCGGCGCGTCGGGTTCTCCAGCGGCGTTGGAGGGGGCGCCCGCCGGCTCCTCGGCATCCGCGGGCGCCGGCGGAGCCACGGTGACGCCCGCGCCGCTGGCGCACGTGCGCTACGGCATGCCGGCTAGCTCCATCCAGTACTTCTATCTCACCGTGGCCCAAGAACAGGGCTTCTACCGTGAACAGGGGCTCGACGCCGAGCTGCAGCTCGCCGCCGCCAATGCCATCCTCGCCGCCCTCACCGCCGGCGAGCTGGACTACACGGCCGGACTGCCGGGCGGCGTCCGCCTGGCGCTGCGCGGCGGCCCCGTCAAGGTGGCGTCCGTCGTCACCCTGCAGAGCTTCACGCTCCTCACGCGCCCCGACATCACCGCGCCCACGCAGCTGCGCGGCAAGCCGGTGGCCATCTCGTCCCCGGGCGCGATCAGCGAGCAGGCGATGCGCCGCGCGCTCGCGCATCTCGGCCTCGACCCGCAGAACGACGTGACGGCCATCGCGATGGGCGATCCGGCCGTGCAGTGGCAGGCGCTGCAAGCGGGTGCCGTCGAGGCTGCCGCGCTCACCCTGCCCTACAGCGTCCTCGCCGAGCGCGACGGCTACCGCGTCTGGGTACGCACCGACACGCTGCTGCGCGCGGCCAACACGGGGCTGGTGGCGCCGCAGGAGCGCATCGACCACCGCCGCGACGAGGTCGTGCGCGTGCTGCGCGCCGAGCAGGCCGCCGTCGCCTGGATGCGCGCCCACCGCGACGAGGGCGCGGCGCTGCTCGCGGCGCACGTTGACATGGCGCCCGACGTGGCCCGCGCGGTCTACGATGCCGGCCTGGAGACTTACGTCGACCCGACCGATCTGGACGCGCTGCGCGACGCCGTCGAGGCGGTGATCGCCAACGAGTCGGCCGCCGGCGGCGTCGAGGCGAAGGGCTGGAACGACCTGGTCGATCCGACGCTCGCCCGCGAGGCCGCCCGCTGACCCACGGGGCGCACGCGATCAATCGCGCCTGCGGCGGACAAGCCGGGCGCGATCAAGCGGAGTAGCTGGATGGCCCTGACCATCGCCCTCGACATCGGCGGCACGTTTACCGATCTCGTGGCCTTCGACGCCGCGGGCACGGTGCATCACGCGAAAAGCTCCACCACCCCGACCGACCTCGCCGTCGGCATCCGCGAGACGCTCGCCAAGAGCGGGCTAGACGTGGCCCCGGCCGAGAGCTTCGTCCACGGCTCGACCATCGCCATCAACACCGCGCTGGAGCGCACCGGCGCGCGCACGGCGCTCGTCGTGACCCAGGGCATGCGCGATGTCTACCGTATCGGCCGCGGCAACCGTCCCGAGGCGTACAACATCCACTTCCAGCGCCCGGAGCCCTACGTCCCGCGCCACCTGACCTTCGAGGTGACCGAGCGCCTGAACGCCGCCGGCGAGCCGATCGTGCCGTTCGACGCCGCGCAGGCCGCCGACGTGGCGCGCCAGGTCGCCGCGGCCGACGTCGAGGCCGTGGCCGTCTGCTTCATCCACTCCTGGGCCAACCCCGACCACGAGGCGCGCATGGGCGAGGTGCTGCGCGCCGCCCTGCCGGGGACCTACCTCTCGCTCTCGCACGAGGTGCTGCGCGAGTACCGCGAGTACGAGCGCACCAGCACGACCGTCATGAACGCCTACGTCGGCCCGCGCGTCAGCCGCTACCTGGCGGCGCTGGAAGACCTGCTGGCCCAGCTGGGCTTCCGCGGCCGGCTGCTCATCATGCAGTCGAACGGCGGCGTGATGGCGCCCGACACGGCCAAGCGCACGCCCGTCGCGATCATGGAGTCGGGCCCCGTCGGCGGCATCCTCGCCGCGGCCGAGGTCGGGCGGGCGCTCGACTACCCGAGCGTCATCGCCTTCGACATGGGCGGCACGACGGCGAAGGCCAGTCTCGTGCAGGACGGCGTGCCCGACATCGCCCAGGGCTACTACGTCGGCGGCTACGTCAGCGGCCAGCCGGTGATGCTGCCGGTGGTGGACGTGGTCGAGGTCGGCACGGGCGGCGGCAGCATCGCCTGGATCGACGAGGTGGGCGCCTTGAAGGTGGGGCCGCGCAGCGCCGGCGGCCACCCCGGCCCCATCGCCTACGGCTGGGGCGGCACCGAGCCGACGATCACCGACGCCAACGTCGTGCTCGGGCGGCTGAGCCCGACGCGCTTCCTCGGCGGCGAGATGCGCCTGCAAGTGGACGCCGCGCGCGCCGGCATCGCCGAGCGCGTGGCGCGGCCGCTCGACCTCGACCCGGTCGCCGCGGCGCTCGGCATCGTGAAGATCGCCGTCGCCAAGATGTCGCTCGCCGTGCGCGGCGTGTCGGTCGAGCGCGGCTTCGACCCGCGCGACTTCGCGCTCGTCGCCTTCGGCGGCGCCGGGCCGCTGCACGCGGCCGAGATCGCCCGCGAGCTGCACGTCCCCACGGTCGTCGTGCCGCGCCTGCCAGCCCACTTCTCGGCGCTCGGCATGCTGATGGCCGATCTGCGCCACGACTACGTGCGCACCTACTACCGGCCGCTGGCCGAGTCCGACTTCGCCGCCATCCAGGCGATCTGCGACGAGCTGATCGCCCACGGGCGCGCGCTGCTGGCGGACGAGGGCGTGCGCCCGGCGGCGATGCGCTTCGAGCGCTACCTGGACGTGCGCTACGTCGGCCAGGAGTTCAGCATCCAGACGCCGGTCACCGAAGCCGAGCTAGCGGCCGGCGACCAGGCTGCTATCCGCGCCCGCTTCGACGCCATCCACGACCGCCGCTACGGGCACCAGGCGGCCGACGAGCCGGTCGAGATCGTGAACGTGCGGCTCACCGCGCGCGGCGCCCGCGAGCGTCCCGCCGTCGGCGCCGTCGCTCCCGCGGTGGGCGACCCGCGGGTCGGCACGCGCCCCGTCGTGCTCGATGACCCGGCCCGCCCCGTGGACTGCCCCATCTACGACCGCGACCGGCTGCGCCCCGGCGTGCCGGTCAGCGGCCCGGCCATCGTGGAAGAGTACGCCTCGACCACCCTGCTCTTCCCCGGCGACGTCGCCCGCGCGGCGCCGACCGGCGAGCTAATCATCAGCATCGGGGGCGCCTAGCCCTCGGCAGCCGTCGAGACCAGCGCCGAGAAGATCGTGAGCCGCCGCCAGGTGCTCTACTGGGGCCGCGACGCGCCGCCCGCCCCCTGCACGTCTATCGGCCCGACGGCACCCACCGCAGCAACCCCCGGAGTGAGGTGTAGGCCGTGGGCAAGTGGCCCCCACCACTGGATGCTGCTGGCGAATCCGCCGGCGAGCGGTCACATCAAGCGACGCCGATCAGTTCGCGTACACCGCCAGCAGCCAAGCAGGCCGGGCCGGTAGGAAGAGGAAGGATTGGCCGTCAGTTGGTATCAGACGCCGCAGGGGTCCCTGTCACGTCATCTGCTCCGACTACTGATACCGCATCCGGGGGTGGCGTTCCCTTATATCGAATCCGCCGGTGGCGTTCCCTTACTCCCTCTCCCCTTGGGAGAGGGTTGGGGTGAGGGCCCGCCTCCGTCGGCGAGCCCCAGGGCCGGACCGGATACGATCCCTGCGTCGGAGTCCAACTGTGTGGCCCGGTTCTGACCGCGCCCTCATCGGCCGGGCGACGGGGCCGCCGAATCCCGCATCCGCCAGGCGACGACGACCAGCCAGATGATCCACGCCAGGGTGAGGGCCCAGGCCAGCACGATCAAGATCGTGTGCGTTGGCGAGAAGCCCTCCGAGCCGAGCACCCAGCCTTGCACCAGGTAGGTGAGGCCGGAGAGCCCCATCAGGTAGGCAATCGGCCGCGTGACCCACGCCGTCCGCACGACCGCGGCCGCGAACAGGAGCAAAGCGAGGCCCAGCGCGAAGTCCTGGTAGCTCCTCATGCCCCACTCGAGCCAGCGGATTGCCTCGGCGCTCGCGAAGCGTGCCGCCTTCTCGGCGTCCGGGGCGCTCACCCACGCCACGTCGGCCTGCTTGTTGGCGACCCCGTCCACCGCCTGGAGGGCGCCGTACAGCGCCAGAGCCGCCACCGCCGCAGCGGCACCGAATCGCCCCGCCCATCTCGCCGTTCCAGCCTGAACGTCCAGGGCGAAGAACAGGGCGAGCAGCCCCGCGAGCAGGATCGCCATGCCCGCGAACTGGCCGAGGTGCATGGCCGTCCAGATCCCGCTGCCGGCGTAGGCGGCGAAAATGGCGGGGTGGTCATTCGCGTCCCCACCAGTGTGGAACTGGGTGACCACGATGTACAGGAGTTGTCCCACGAGCAGCAGCGTAGCCGACAGGCGCAGCGACGTGCGATCGATCATGGCGCCTCCGTGGCAAGGTCTGGGTCCTCATGCCGAACCGAACACGCTCTCACCTGCCCTGGCCGGACGACCGCCCCCCGCCAATGCATTATCTATAGAGAGGCCGCGAGGCGCGCCGGAGAGCGCCTGCTAGCTCGCGCGACGTGGTCGCTTATCTTGCGCCGTACACGCCTCCCACCCCGCCCGCCGCCCGCGCCCGACCCGGGGCCTCCCCGCCGGCCCGGCCCGCGACGAGCCACCGGGGGAGTATCGTACGGGGCAAACGATGCGGCCTTCCGCGCCCGACCAGCACGCGCCAACCCGCGCCCGGCCTAGCAGTTAACCACCCGGTCAAGGAGCATCGTTTGACCGTTCCTCGGCTAAATTACTGCGCCGCCACGTCGTGCGGCGCGGCCCCGGGGGCGTCAGCTGGACAGCGACGGTGCTCGCCGCGCACGGCACGTTCCAGTCGCTCCCGCCGCGGCGCGGCCCCGGGGGCGTCAGCTGGACAGCGACCTGCGGCTGCGCTAAGGTAGCCGCGAACGGAGAGGAGGCCGCCATGCGCCGTGTGAGCGACAACGTCTACGCCGAGTGCTACTTCGCCGGCTGCAACCCCAGCTTTCTCGTCACCAGCGAGGGCGTCGTCATGTTCGACACGCCTCAGCAGCCCATCGACGCCGTGCGCTGGCGCGAGCGCCTCCAGGAGCACGGCCCCATCCGCTACCTCATCAACACCGAGCCGCACATCGATCACATCTCGGGCAACGCCTACTTCCCCGGCGTCGAGGTCATCGGCCAGGCGGGCATCCAGCCGCGCTACGAGCAATCCATCCCGCAGATGACCGGGCCCGAGCGGCTGGACCTGCTGAAACAGAACGACCCGGACAGCGTGTGGCTCTTCAACCACCCCGACTACCCACCCAACCCGCCCACCCGCACCTTCGGCGACGCGCTTACGCTGCGCCTGGGCAACCACACGATCGAGTGTACGCACCTGCCCGGCCACACGGCCCCGCAGACCGCCATTTACCTGCCCGAGGAGGGCGTGCTGATCACGGGCGACAACATCTTCCAGCGCACCAAGACGTGGCTGCAGGAGTGCGACCCGTGGGAGTGGCTCGACGCCCTGCGCACCATCGAGACGTACGACACGGCCGCGATCATCCCCGGCCACGGCGAGGTCTGCGACTACCGCTACGTGCAGGAGCAGCGGCAGGTCGTGCAGGACTGGATCGGCGCCGTCGAAGACTTTGTGCGCCGCGGCCTCAGCGAGGAAGAAGCCCTGCAACAGCCGGCGCCCGCGGCCGATCCCTACCCGCTCGGCCAGCGCCTCCACCACTTGACCGACCGCGTCAACGCGATGAATGTCAGCAACCTGTACAAGCGCATCGTCGCGCGCCAGCAGAGCGGCCAGAGCAACTGAGACAGCGAGGAATGCTGCGACCGGTTGGTAGGGCAGGGACCCATGCCCTGCCACCTCATTGCAAGGGCGAGGCCACCGCTGGGGTGGGGCAGGGGCTCGTCCCCTGCCGCCCGGCCGCAACCATAGCCATCCCTTCCAGCGAGCGTGAGGTAGGGCAGGGGCTCGTCCCCTGCCGCCCGGCCGGGTCTGCTCATACCGGCCGATCTAGCGAACACGTCGTAGGGCAGGGGCTCGTCCCCTGCCGCCCGGCGTCGGGCAGCCGCGAGGCGGCAGAGAATGAGCCGGCTCTGCTTCAGTTGCCCTGCACTATGCTCTCGTCCGAGCGCCTAGCTGCGGAGCGCCCGAGTTGTACCCGCCCCTGGCGCTCCGGTACGCTGCTGGCGGACGCGGGTGAGGAGCGCATGGTGGACAGCCGAGAGCCGTGCCCCGAGTGCGGCGCGCCAGCGGTGGATGGGCTGGGCTGCTGGGAGCAGCTCGGGGCGCTGCTGGCCTGGGAAGGGGACGATCCCGAGCTACGAGCGGAGCACTTCCTGACCGTGGCGGCGTACAACCTCCAACACCCCGCGCAGTTTACGGACGCGGCGCTCGGCGGGCTGTGCGCGGCGTTCATCGAGCGGCTGGACCGCGGCGTGGCGACCGTCGAGCTACGGCGGCGCGCGGCCCGGCAGTTCGACGGCCCGACGCGCGTGCTCCGCAAGCCGTCCGAGCGCCGGCCGGTCCTGCGGCGGTGGCGCATGACCATCGCGGACGTCTATCTGCCCGAACAGCCGGCGGGCGCCGCGGACCGGGTGCGCGCCTGGGCCGCGGCGATTCGCGCCGAGCTGAGCTGAGCTGTCGAAGGAGGCAACCGTGGTCGCGGAGCTAAGCGTGGTCGGTCGGCCGCTGGGACGGGTCGAGGGCGAGGCGAAAGTCACCGGGCAGGCGCGCTTTGCCGCCGACGTGGTGCGCCCCGGACAGCTCTGGGCGAAGTGCCTGCGCAGCCCCCACCCGCACGCGCGCATCGTCCACCTCGACGTGAGCGCCGCGCGCCGCGTGCCCGGCGTCCATGCCGTCCTCACCGGCGCCGACCTGCCGCGCACGCTCGTCGGCATCCGCCTGCGCGACATGCCGCTGCTCGCTCGCGACCGTGTGCGCTACGTCGGCGAGCGCGTCGTCGCCGTCGCCGCCGAGGACCCCGACGTGGCCGAGGAGGCGCTGGCGCTCGTGCAGGTCGAGTACGAGCCGCTGCCGGCCGTCTTCGACGCCGAGGCGGCCCTCGCGCCCGACGCGCCCGTGCTGCACCCCGAGGTGGCGAGCTACGTTGGCCGCGAGTGGGACCTCGGCGCCCACCCGAACGCCCACGCCTACTGGCGGCACGAGCGCGGCGACCTGGCGGCCGGCCTCGCCGACGCCGACCTCGTGATCGAGCACACCTTCCACACGGGCCTCCTCCACCAGGGCTACCTGGAGCCCCACGCCGCCGTCGTGGCGCTGGCGGGCGACGGCGCCGCCCAGGTGTGGATGTCGAACAAGATGCCGTTCCGCTCGCGCCAAGACATGTCCGCTGCCCTCGACCTACCCGAGGAGAGCATCGACGTTCATCACGTCCACATCGGCGGCGACTTCGGCGGCAAGGGCGCTCCCGACGACGCTATGCTCGCCTACCACCTGGCGCGCGCCAGCGGCCGCCCCGTCAGCCTGGTCCTCACCTACGCCGAGGAGCTAACCGCCGCCAACCCGCGCCACCCCTCCACCGTGTACCTCAAGACCGGCGTCAAGCGCGACGGCACGATCGTGGCGCGCGAGGGGCGCGTGCTCTTCAACCGCGGCGCCTACGCCGGCCGCAGCGCCTCGCCGCGCGGCATTCTCAACGGCGCGTTCAAGCTCGGCGGCACCTACCGCGTGCCCAACGCGCGCCTGGAGTGCCTGGCGGTCTACACGAACCAGGTGCCGTGCGGCAGCATGCGCGCCCCGGGTCAGCCGCAGGTGATCTTCGCCGTCGAGGCGCACATGGACCTCGTGGCCGCCGCGCTCGGCATGGATGCCCTGGAGTTCCGCCTGAAGAACGTCTTGCAAGAGGGCGACTCGCCGGTCGTACCCGCGCGCTGGCAGGGCATCTCCCAGGCGCGCGTCGTGCTGGAGCGCGCGGCCGAGGCGATCGGCTGGGGCACGCCGAAGGCGCCGAACGTCGGCCGCGGCCTGGCGCTCTCCGAGCGGGGCATCGGCGGCGGTGAGTCCCACGTCGAGCTGACCCTTGGCGCCGACGGCCGCGTGGTCGCCCAGACCGGCGTGCCCGACATCGGCACCGGCACCTACACGCTCGTGCAGCAGCTCGTGGCCGAGGAGCTAGGCCTGGCCCCCGAGCGCATCACGGTCGCCACCGCCGACACCAGCCGCGGCCTGCTCGACCCCGGCACCGGCGGCAGCAAGGGCACGCACGTCGTGGGGCAGGCCGGCTACCAGGCGGCCCGCAACCTGCGCGCGCTGCTGGCCGACCTGGCGGCGGCGCGCCTGGGCGGCGTAGCCGAGGCGGTGCGTTTCGCGGACGGCGCCGCGCACCTCGACGGTCGCTCGGTCGAGCTGGGCGCGCTGGCGGCCGAGGCAGGCGAGCCGATCCGCGCCCTGGGTATCTACGACGGCCAAGCGCCGCAGGTCGTCTCGTTCGTGGCGCAGGCGGCCGAGGTCGAGGTCGATCCCGAGACGGGACAGGTCCACGTGCGCCGCGTCGCCAGCGCCCATGATGTCGGCACGATCCTGAACCCGCTCGGCCACCAGGGCCAGATCGACGGCGGCGTGGTGATGGGCGTGGGCAGCGCGCTCATCGAGGGCAGCGACCTGGACGAGGGGCGCGTGGTGGCCGCCAACCTGGGCGACTACAAGCTGCCCACGGCCGCCGACATCCCCGAGCTTGTCACGATCCACTGCGAGGCGCCCGGCGGCCCCGCGCCGTTCGGCGGCAAGTCCATCGGCGAGGAGCCGTTCGTCCCCGGCGCCGCCGCCATCGCCAACGCCGTCCGTGACGCCACCGGAGTCCCCATCCACGAGCTACCCATCCGGCCCGAAACCGTCCTCCGCGGCCTCCGCGCCGCCCGCGGCGACCGCTAGCCCGCGCCAGCCCCAGAGCAAGGTGCGGATCAGGTGAGCGGCCGGAGGGACGTAGGGGTGGGTCTCGTGCCCGCCCGCGGCCGTCGAGGCCGCAACCCCGGCGGCGGCCGGCCGCTTGCTGACTCTGCGAGGTGCTTTACGCCGCAGTGAGCGACCACAGCGTGCAATGCTGCTAGCGTCACATTCCCATGGAAAGACCGATCCTGGCATAGCGGAGGGGCAGGGCGGATGACACACTACGTCATCGAATGGGACGGTACCACGCTCCCCTCGGAGCTGCGCGATCTGCCGCCCGGGCGCTACGTCGTGGAGCCCCTGGTGGACGACGACGAGCTGACGGACGAGGAAGTAGACGGAATTCTGGAGGCTATCGACGAGGTCGAAGCCGGTAAGGGAATTCCCTGGGAGGAGATACTTCGCGAGCTACGACGGGAACGGATGTAGTGGTATGATGGCCCAGAGACTTACGCTGCCCGCCGGGGCTGTCCCGGCCCTAACATGAGCTTATCCTCTCAGGCACACCCTGCGGACCCTACTCCCGAAGCCACCGCCATTGAGCACGCCCAACGCGCTGTCGAGCTAGCTCTCCAGGTCCGCGACGAACACCCCGATGACGTAGGCGCCTGGCAGGCCTGGGAAGCTCTCGCTACTGCCCGGGCGGTGATGTACGGCGCGTACTCCGCCGACGACTTCCTGTATAGCGCGCGGGCTGCCGCCGAGGTCGCCGTTCGGCGCGCGCTACACTTGATGTTTGATATCGCTTTCAAGTATCACCACCCCGACCCTGGCCGGGCATCCTGGCACCTGCATTACGACGATCATCCCGCTATCGGAGCGTGGCGCGCTACTGCCGACGCCTCGCTCGCTGCGCTTGACGCAGCCTACCCCCGGGGTTCTGGGAGGACTTCGAGCGACTGTGGCACGGCGACGGCACAGCACTTGAGAGCGCCATCCGTTTTCTCGAAGCGGATCCCTGGTTTCACCGCTCTGGTTACGCCAAGGAGTACCTGATCCGCTTCATCAACCGGTGCGAGCTGTCCGATGAGCAGGCAGCACGCCTTCGGCAAGTCGTTATGCACGTGATCGAAGGGCGAGATCGTAGAGAGCTCCGTCGCTACTGCCGCCTGGCTCGAAGGGTTTCCACGCCAGGGTTCCGGGCGGGGCTGGAGGACATCGTGCGCCCTCAGGATACCTCTATGCCGCCTTTTGAACTCGTCACGTTTGAACGGCGCCGACGGCTTCGGGTGATATACGACCGGCGGTTCAGACGACATATTCAGTGGGCGCTAGCCTATCTCGACGGGCATCCGCTGCCATCCGGCCGAAACGAGCTTTGGGAGTTGCGTAGGTTGGCGAGGGCGGGAAGAGAAAGGCAGGAACCGCCTCAGAGAGCAGGCGAGTGATCAGCCGCCCTTGAGACTCTCCTCGATCTCGCGGCGAGGGCTTCCGCGGCCGCCGCCGACCGCACCGCGCGGACCGCCCCGAGCACCGTCCAGCCGGAGACTAGCGCGCCTGGGACTGGTCGAGCCCGGCGGCAACGATCTCGTCCAGAATGCTGCGGTCGACGAGCGCCGCGGGCTGCACTGTCGCCACCTCCGGGTCGACCTCGGCCAGCGCGTCGATGACCGATTGCAGGCCGGGCTCGCTGGGGTAGGGCACGGCCGGCATACTCTCCACGGCCGCGCGGTAGCCCCACTCGATCGCGGGGCCGTCGTCGCTCTGGAGATACTGACGGATGACGGCCTGCGCCAGCGCCGGATCCGCCTTCATGCGCTCGGCCCCCAGCGCGAACCCGCGCACGAACCGCCGCACCGTGTCGCGCTCCTCGGCCAGGTAGCCGCGGCGGACGGCCACGCCGACCCCCAGGGAGGGCACGTTCCAGTCGGCCATGCGCGCCAGGCTGTGGAAGCCGGCCTGCTCGGCCACGTAGTCGTTGGGCGGGTTGAGGGCGGCGGCCATGATCGCGCCGCTCTGCAGGGCCGCTAGCATCTGCGGCTCGCCACCCGCCATGGCGCGGAACACGATGTCTTGCTCCGGGTCCAGGCCCAGGCGGCGCAGCGCGTAGCGCAGAGCAAAGTCGCTCTGCGAGCCGCGGCCCGTCGCCCCAACCGGCTGGCCGCGGAGCTGCTCGACGCTCGTCACCTGCGGCTGCACCATGAGCTGGAACGTCAGCTTCGTGGAGGTGCTGGCCAGGTACACCAGGTCGGCGCCCTTCGCCACGGCGCTCACCATGGCGCCCGAGGCCAGCATCGTGATGGGCGCCTCGCCCGAGAGCAGCGCCGCGATCGCCTTGTCGCTGCCGCTGATCAGCGTCGCCTCGACGTCAAGGCCTTGCTCGCGGAACAGGCCGGTCTCGACGCCGATCCACAGCGGCGCCTGCGCGCTGACGAGGGCGGTGTAGGCTACGCGCACCGGCTGCAGCGCAGGGGGCTCGGCCGGCGCTGCCTCCGTTTGCGCCGCGGGCGCGGCGGCCGGCGGCGCGGCCGGGGGCGGCGCGCAGGCAGCGAGCCCCAGGGCCACCGCGACGAGCCCGGCCCCGCGGCATCCCCGCCGAGCGCACGCTACGCTACTGATCCGTCGTGCGACCGCCCAGCGCCACCAGCTCATGGCCCACCTCCTCGGCGCGCCCGGTACGCGTTCAGCGCCTCTGCGCTGCTGAGAGCAGCGAGGGCGGCGCGTCGCCAAGCGCATTGTAGCGCCGCTACCTGCTTGCCTCAGCCGCCCTTGAGGATCTCGTCCAGCTCGCGGACGAGGGCCTGGCCGTCGGGGGAGAGGGCGAAGGCAATCTTGTCCGGATTGTCCACCCAGGCGAAGGTGGGGAAGCCGGCGGCACGCGCCTCTTGCTCCATGCGGGCGTCGGCGGAGTCGGGGTAGTAGCGGCTGCCGACGCCCGTCGCCTCGGCCTGGATGCGCTGCCCCTCCGGGCCAGCGAGCACCGCCGCCAGCAGCTTCGCCGCGTTCGGGTGCGCCGCCCGCCGCGCCACCAGCACCTGGTGGTCGGCGTTCGACGACACGTCGAGCGGCGTGAACGCCGCCGGGATGCCGCGCAACCCCGCCGTCAAGTAGAACGACCCGGTGACGACGACCATCGGGTACTCCTTCGCGGCGTAGCGCGTGAACTCATTGGGCAGCGTGTCCGTGCTCGCGCCGTTCTGCATGGCGGCCCGGAACGCCGCCAGCGCCGGGTCGCGGCCAAGCTGGAAGACGATCGGCAGGTAGGTCGCGGCGGTGTTGAACAGCATGAACTTGCCGCGCCAGCGCGGGTTGGCCAGATCTTTGACCGAGCGCGGCGCCTCGGCCGCGGACACCACGTTCGGGTCGTACATCAGGCCGAAGTGGTCCGTATAGATCACCACGTACTCGCCGTTCTCGCCCACCATGCCGTCCGGCGTGCCCGCCGGCAGCAGCGGCGCCCAGTTCACCGCCTCGGCCGCGCCCGCGCGGCGCAGCGTCGCCGAGGTCGTGTCCGAGCTCTGGTAGAGGTCGTACGACGGCTCCGCGTTGGCCTGCACCTCGCCCAGCCACTCCGCGGCGCGCTGAGCGTAGTTGCCCACCGGCGTGAAGTTGATCTTGATCCGCACGCCGTACTCGCGCTCGATCGCGTCCTCCAGCCGCGCGATCGTGTCCTGGGTAAACGTCGTCTGGATCGTCGCGTTCACCTGGCCCTCGGCGCGCGCCGCGTCCACCACTTGCTGCCGCGTGGCAGCGTCGGGCACGGGCGCGCTCGCCGCCGGGGCGCTGGCAGGCGCGGGCGCGCTGCCCCCACCGGTCGGAGCGGCGGCCGGCCCGCACGCCAGCGTGAGCACCAGGCTGACGATCGTCCACAGCACCCTGCGCTGCATTAGCTCTCGTCCTTTCCGCGGCGGCCGTGCACGCCCCGCCGGTCTTGGCGTGGAGTGTAGCCCGGCGCGTCCGCGGCCGCCAGGGATCGCGGCAGGTCCGTCCGGATCCCTCTCCCTGGAGGAGGAGCGATGCAGCCGGCCCCCCAGAGGGAGAGGGCCTGGCGCCCAGGGTACCCGCGCGCCGCCCTACGGCTCCCGGCCGAGCCGCGCCAGTGCGTAGTCGGCGTAGGAGCGGTCGAGCACCTGGCTCACGTCCACCTTCTGCGGCACCGTGCCGAACTGCACGTACCAGTCCTCGATGTCGTTCAGGATGCGCGGGTCCATCACGGCGTTCGGGTCGACCGGCGAGGTCAGCAGGCCCTCGTATAGCTTGGGGTCCTTGATCGGCGTGTACTTGATGAGGATCTGCACGATCTCGTCGCGCCCGCCCGCGTTCTGCTGCACCGCGCGATAGTAGTCGCGCTGGCCGCGCAGGTACGCCGTGATGAAGCGCCGCGCCGCCTCGGGCTGCCGCTCCGCGAACACCGGGCTGAGCGTCAGCACGTTGCCGGGCACGCCAGGATACACGTCGCCCATCGGCGCCACTAGCGCCGCGCTGCCCTGCGACTGCGCCACGGTGATGAACGGCTCGGCCAGGAACGCGGCGTCCACGCGCTTGTTCGCCAGCGCGGGCGGCGCGTCGGCGAATGGGAGCACCGCTGTCTCCACGTCGGCCAGGCTGAGGCCGACCGGCCCGACCATGCGCTGCACGAACAGGTGCTGGAAGCCGCCGTCCGAGGGCAGGCTGATCGTCAGTCCCTTGAAGTCCTTCAGCTCGCGGTAGCGGCCGCTGTCGAGGAGGTCCTGCCGCACGACGAACCCGCTCGAGCGATCGCCCGGCCCGATCTGGATGTTGTACAGGACGATCCGCACCCCAACGCCGCGCTGCACGGCGTTGAAGATGATCGGGTCGGGGCCGCCGCTGGCGAAGTGCAGCTCGCCCGTCACTAGCGCGGCGATCACGTCGGACTGCGTGTTGGTCGGGATGCGCTCGATCTCCAGGCCCTCGTCGGCGAAGTAGCCGCGCTCCAGGCCGATGTACAGCGCGCGGTGCGCGACCGTCCCGCCGTCGGCCACCTTCACCATGACGGGCGGGCTCAGCGGCGGCGGGGCCGCCTGGGTCGGCGCGCTGGCGCTCGCGGGCGCCGCCGGGGCAGGCGCTGCCGCGACAGGGGCACCGGCGGTGGTCGGCTGGCTGGCTGCCGCGGGTGCCGCTGCGCTCGGCACGCCCGCGGTCGGTGCGGACGGAGCCGAGGCCGCCGGCTTGGCCGGCGCCGCGCCCGGCGCGCACGCCGCCAGCAGCCACAGCGCCCCCACCAGCCCGCCCACGCCCCGCGCCCGCCACCCCATCCCGTCCATCGCGGCCCTCTCTTCACCATGCTCTACGCGGGGACCTAACCCCCCCGGCCCCCCTTCCCTACCAAGGAAGGGGGGAGCCCTCCCGGCCTCGTCCCTCGCCCCCTTCTCACATTGGGAGGGGGGCGGGGGGTAGGTCCGGCCGGGGCGCCGCTCAGCTCGGCGGCTCCAGCAGCCCCGGCATGCCATGCAGCACATAGTCCACCACGTTGTCGCCCGGCACGATCAAGTGGCTCAGCGTGCCGATCCCCTCCACCTCGAACGTGATCGTCTGGCCGACCTGCACCCAGCGGTGGGTATCCATCGAGCAGCTCAGCCCGACCGTGCCCGTGCCCAGCACGTCGCCGGGATATAGCGTCTCGTGGTCCGAGGCGAACGCCACGAGGTGCTCCGCCAGGTAATTGCGGCGGTGGCCCGTGTTACCCTCGTACCATACCTCCCCGTCCACGAGCAGCCGCACGTTCAGGTTCGCCTCGTCGATCTCGTCGGCCGTCGTGAGACACGGCCCCAGCACGTTGCAGAAGTCCTTCGTCTTCGCGGGGCCGAAGTAGTCCGAGCGCCGGTACACCTCGCGGGCGCTGCAGTCCACGAAGATCGTGTAGCCGGCGATGTAGTCGCGTGCTTCCTCGACGCGCAGGTTGCGCCCCTCCCGCCCGATGACGATGCCCACCTCTAGCTCGCAGTCGAGCTGCTCCGTGTAGTTCGGGTAGGGAATCGGGTCCTCGGGGCCGATCACCGCGCCGGGGTTGCCCTTGTAGTACGGCGGGTAGCGGTACCATTTGGGCAGCTTCGCCCCGATCTCCGGCGCCTGCGTCATGTGCTCCTCGAACACCGAGAAGTCGCGCAGCGAGCGCGGCCGCGGCAAGGGCGCCAGCAGCCGCACGTCCGCCCGCTCGTATACCAGCCGCGCGCCGTCCAGCCCCTCTGGCCGCGCCTGCTCGGCCAGGCGGCGCTGCACGTAGCCGAGCGCCTGCTCGGCCGCGGCGCGCGACTGGCGGCCGCCCTCCAGCCAGGCGATCATGTCCGGCGGCGTGCGTACGGCCGCGATCTCGCGTGGCCGCGCCTCGTCCGTCTCGGCGGCCAGGTAGGCGGCGAACGCCGTCGTCAGGTCGGCGATGCGCCCCCGCTCGTGCCCGTCCACGAGCGCGCCCAACCGTGTCAGCCGCCCCACCGGCGTGCTGACGGCAAACGTCACCAGCTTCATCTGTGCCTCCTGTCCGTCTGCTGTCCGACGTTGCGGGCCAGTCCCGGCGCGTTACCGAGCCCCTGCGCCCAGCTCCCGGATAGCCTGCTCCACGAAGGACAGCTCCACCGCGCGCTCCATGTCCACCCGCTGCTGCTGGTAGCCGTTCTCGATGAACCAGTCCTGGTCGGCCGCCATGGTCGACACGTTGGGAATCGGGTCGTACTTCAGGTTGGTGGGCCCCATTTTCTCGAACAGCGCCCGCTCCTTGACCGCCGTGCGCTCGACGAGGATCGGCACCACCTCGTCGAACGCGGCGGGGTCGCGGTCCCACATGGCCTTGCGGTAGTCGCGGACGCCCCGTACGTAGCCGCGCATGTACCGCATGCCCAGATCGCGGTCGCCCAGCATGCGCTCGTTGTAGAGCACCAGGCCGATCTGATGCTCCGGATAGACGTCGCCGCCCTGCGGCCCGCGGACGACCCACCCGCGGTCCGCGGCAATGGTCACGAACGGCTCCTGGTAGTAGCTCGCGTCGATGGCCCGGTTCTCCAGCGCGGCGAGGATGTCGGGGAACGGCAGCAGGGTGAAGTCGATGTCGGAGAGCGCCAGCCCGGCGTTCGCCAGGATTTTCGCCAGGTCGATCATGGTCGCGTCGGCCGTGTTCGCGCTGGCAACCTTCCGCCCCCGTAGGTCGGCCACCCCGCGGTAGGTGCCGTCGTCGACCAGGTCCTTGCGGATCACCAGCGTCGACCCGGTGCCCGGCCCGGCGTTCGCGGCGTGGTCGGCCACGATCCGGATCGGCAGCCCGCGCGCGAAGGCGTTGAACAGCCCCGCGTTCACGGAGGTGACGCCCACGTCGAGCTGGTTCGAGACCATTAGCGGCAGCATGTCGGGCGGGCTGCTGCGCACGAACTCCACGTCCAGGCCCGCTTCCTTGAAGTACCCTTTGGCTTCGGCGATGTAGTGGCCCGCTCCCGCGACGATCTGGTAGTCAGTCACCTTCACGACGGCCGGCACGGGCGCCCCGGCAGGCGCCCCGGGCGCCGCGAGCGCGGCCGGCGGCGCGGCGCCGGTGGGCGCGGTCGTCTCACTCGTGGCTGCGCTCGTGCCAGAGGGAGCCGGCGCCGGAGCGGCCGACGGCGCGGGCGTGCAGCCAAGGGTGGCGACGACCGCTAGTAGCCCGAAGAATCCGGCCCGGAAACGCCGCTCGAGCATCTCGTCCCTCCGTACTAACGAGCGCTCGCCCCGGCCTCTGCGGCGCCCGCGTAGACACGCAGGTAGTCCATCGCCACGCTCGCGTCCCGCCCACGCGAGATGCCGCATTCCGAAGCGATGCCGAACTCTGGCACGTATCGCCTGGCCACCGCCATGCGTCGGCGGGTGCCCTCTACACCGTCCTGCGTGTGCACCAGTCCCAGATACAGCTCTGTCCCCGGCGGCAGCTTGAGCCCTGTGAGCGGGGCGTAATACGCGTCGTCGTCGCGGTCCACGGGCACCGGCATGTGGACGTACGCGATAGGGCGCTTCACATAGGCCGCGATCAAGTTAGCCAGCTCGACCATCTTCGTCGCGTCCGCGGGCTGGATGAAGTGTTTGGCGTCGAGGTCGCCGTAGCAAAGGTGGAAGCCTAGCTCCACGTCCGGGGGCACGGCCGCGGCGAGCCGCGCGAACGTCTCGCCGAAGACTTGGTCCATGCCCGGGAACGGCTTGCGCTGCCAGCGGCCGTCCCACTGCACCATCTCGATGCACACGTCCCACTGGATCGCCAGATCCTCGTGCGGAATCGCCGCGCAGAGGCGCTCGGCCTCGCGCAGCATCGCCCGCTCGTAGGCGGGCAGGACATGCTCGACCGCCTCGGGCTTAATGCGTGGCGGCCCGATCACGGCATAGGGCGTGGGCAGGCTCACCTGGAACCGGACGTGCGGGGGCAGCGCGCCGCGCTCCCGCGCCGCCAGAAAGTCCAGGTACGACGCGCGGGCTTCGCGTGCGTAGCCCAGCTCGCCGAAGCGGACCGCCTCGGGCTGCACGCCCTCGGCCAGCTTGAGGGGGAAGAAGAAGCTCGCCTGAGGATCGCTCGTGTCCACTTCCAGGAACGGACTGGCGCGCAAGAGCGGCGCCTGCCAGCTAATCCACAGCCGGCGGCCGCCGACCTCGCCGTCCGGCACGCGCTTCAGGTAGGGCCCCAGCAGCTTGCCCGCGGTCTCGAAGACCTCCTCGACCGTATCCAGCCCCACGCTGCCCACGAGATGCACGCTCGTCATCGCTCGCTTCCTCCGTGCCGCGCGCCTCTCCGCGCCGTGTGGCCGCGCCGCTTTAGGAAACCCTGGCGAGTGGCTTTAGCGGGGGCGTGAAGCCAAACACAATCGCCCCCTGCGCTCCCTCTCGCCCGCCCCGTCCTCCCCGCGCGCTCGGTTGTGGGCCACATCATACACCCGCGCTGCGCTCGTGTGCGGATGGTCTGGGGCGACTGCGGCAGCACGCGTAGCGTTCTCGGGGACTTCCCATCGCCGCTGCCCGCGCACGCGGAACACGGATTCGACGACAGCCATCACGGCAGCTACCCCATGATGATGAGGCGTGGCACGCTGCACCAGGACGGCGTCAGGCTGCCCATGTCGGTGGGAAGAGAGGGGGGCACGAAAAGCCGCCGAACTGCCTCTCCCGCTGGGCGGGGTCGGGGTGAGGGCGCCTCGGTATGGCGCCGCGGCTCAGTACGGCGACTGTCCCAGCGCCGCCCGAGCGTAGGGCAGCGCGTGGATGTCCCACTGGTTGGCGATGTGGTTGCCGATCGCGTACAGGTCGCGCAGCGCGCGGTGGACCGGGTGGGCGTCGGACATGCCGTGCGCGCCGACGGTCGTCGCCAGCCGCTCGACGGCCTCGATGCACAGCCGCACCATGTAGCTCGTGTTGCGCGACAGCCGCGCCCGCAGCGCCGGCGGGAAGTCCGCGCCGGCGTGACCCAGGCGCTCGATCTCCGCGCAGTCGCTCAGCACCAGCGCCTCCGCCGCGTCGATCTGCACGCTCGACTCGGCGATGCGGAGCTGGCGCGGCACGCTGTTGGCGCGGTCCGGCCGCCCGGCCGACTGCGCGACGTACGCTTCTAGCGCCCCCCGCGCGATGCCCAGCGCCGGCATCGACACGTTGTACGGGAAGAAGCCGGCGATCGGCAGGCGGTAGATGTACCAGGGATTCGTCGCGCTGCCCGGCGTGGGGCGGCCGTCGAGCGTGTTCCGCTCCAGCGCGAACGCCGCCGGCACGAACGCGCCCCTCACGCGGATGTCGTTGCTGCCCGTCCCCTTTAGCCCCGGCGCGCGCCAGGTGTCCACGATCTCCCAGTCGCCCGGCGGCACGAGACACCAGACCTGGTCCTGCGGGCCGGGGGGACGGCCGTCCATGGTCACGCCGAGGATCACCCATTGGCAGGCGTGGCAGCCGCTGGAGAACTGCCACTCGCCCGCGATCTCGTAGCCGCCGTCCACCGTGCGGCCGCGACCCGTGCTGGCCGAGAACGCGGAGCCGACGAGCGCGTCTGGCGTGTCGCCCCACACCGCGTCCTGCGCCGGCTGCGGGTACATCCCGACCAGCCAGGCGTGGCAGGCGACGACGCTCTGCACCCACGCGCTGGAGCCGCAGCCGCGGCCCAGCGCGGCGCCGAGCGCGACCTGCGTGCGGCCGTAGTCCATCTCGTAGCCGCCGTAGCGCGCCGGCTGGAACAGGCGCAGCAGCCCCGCCTCGCAGAAGGCCGCGATCGTCTCCTCCGGGACGCGGCGCAGCGCCTCCGTCTCGGCCGCCCGCTCGCGCAAGATGGGCACCAGGCTCTCGGCGCGCTCGACTAGCTCATCAAGCGTCGGCGTCTTCGCACGGCTGGTTACCACGGCGTCCCCCTCAATCCGGCTGCCCCGGCCTGCCGGGCTGCGCGTGAGGGTGTCTGCGTAACAGCGTCCAGCAGACACCCCCGCGGAGGTCTTTTAGACTGGCGGCGCCACCCAGACTCCCGGGTCCGGCACCTCGCGGTTGTTGACGACCGGCGCCTCGGGCATGTTCTGGCTGCGCGCCGTGCCCCATACGTCCGACACGTTCCCCGCCCAGACTTTCGCATCGTACGTCCGGTCGTCCACCACCTGCTCCTGCGGGATGATGTACTCGGACGTGTTGCCGTTCGGGTCGAGGAAGTAGGCGAACGAGCTGCTGGCCGGCGCGTGGGAGCCGAGCCCGAACGGCATCGGCGTGCCCGCGGCCAGCACGCGCCCCACACCCCGCATCCACTCGTCGTAGCCCCGCAACTCGAACGAGATGTGGTGCAGGTTGGCGTACTCGCCCTTCACGATGGCGACCGTGTGGAAGTCGGGGCCGCAGCGCAGGAAGCCGAACCAGTCGCCCAGCCAGCCGCTGCACTTGAAGCCCAGGTTCTCCTGGTACCATTCCATGATCGCCTGAGGGTTCGGCGAGTTCACGACGACGTGACTGAGCTTCTTCGGTACGGACTCGTACTCCTCCAGCACGCGGAACGGCCGCGGTGCCACGTCGCTCGACACCTCGATCGTGCGGCCGTCCGGGTCGAAGAAGCGGAAGCCGTAGCCGCCGCCCGGCGTCTGCAGCGCGCCCGGCTCGGCGATCATCTTCGCGCCCGCCGCCGCCACCTGGCTTGCGAGCGCGTCCACCGCTGCCGCGTCCTGCGCGCCGAACGCCAGCAGGTCGATGCGGCTCTCGTCGGCCCGACGAATGCGGAGGATGTACTGCTCTGGCGACCCTTCGGCGGCGAAGAAGCTAATCCCCTGCTCGCCGTCGACCTTCTTCAGCCCCCAGGTGCCCTCGTAGAACGCGACCTGCTTGTCGTAGTCCGGCACGCCGACCCCGACGTGGCGTAGATGGCTAACACGCGCCTGCGGCATGTGACCGATCCTTTCTGACTACTACGACCCTTCCGTCACCTCGTAGATCTCGTTGGGCAGGATGCCATGCGCCTCCAGGTGCATAGCGTACGCGGCCTCCTTGCTGGGCGCTTCCAGAAGGCAGAACATGCGGCCCTCCTTCGTGTTCACCCAGTAGCGGAGGTGCTTCACGCCGTGCTTGTCCTGCACGGCCAGGTCGCGCTGGTGGGCCGCCGCGATCGCCTCCGGCGTTACCGCGCGCAGCTTGTCATGAATGTCCATGTACAGTGGCACGCCCGGTCCCCCTTCCGAGTCCTCGCCCGTCAGCGCCCGCGCGTCGAGCCGCTCGCCGCCGAGCGGAAGGTAGCACGAGTGTAAGCGGCGGCGGGCTCTTATGCAAATTCGGCGTACCTGATCGCCGGTCAGAACGTCGGCGTATCGTCGGGCGGCGGCACGTCGAAGGCGTTCAGCACGTAGCTGATCGTCGTGTAGTGCCCCGCCAGGGCGACCAGCTCGATCAGCTCGCGCGTGCCTAGCTCCGCCTGGGCGCGCGCGAACAGCGCATCGGGCAGCGTGCGCGTCCGCAGCAGCGAGCGCACGACCTCCACCACCACCTGCTCGCGCGGCGTCAGCCCGTCGAGCGCTCCCTGCGCCCGCACCACCTCGACGGCCTCAGGGCGCGTGCCGACCTGGCGAGCGTGCAACTCGTGGCGGTTCCAGGCGAAGCGGGCGCCCGTCTCGCGCACCGCCGCCAGCGCGCCCAGCTCCAGGTCGGCCTTCGGCAGCGCCACCGCGTCGCGGAAGAAGCCGCTCACGCCGTCCAGCGCGTCGGCGAGCGCCGGCACGCGGATCAAGACCGAGTACGGGCCGCTCACCGTGCCGCTGCGCGCGGCGCCGATGCGGTCCCACAGCGCCTGGTCCTCGGGCGCCAGCTCGTCGCGCCTGGGCGCGGGCAGTCGGGGCATGCGTCCTCCTATTAAGTTAAGGAGATGGGGCGGGCGAGGTCCGCCCCATCTCCTCCGACACCTTGCCTAGTTCGGGTAGATGACGGCCTTCACCACCTGGTAGCTGGCCATCGCCGCCATCGCCTCGTTCACCTGGTCCAGGCGGTAGCTCGCGCTGATCATCTCGTCGAAGGGGTACGTGTTCTTGCGGGAGGCTAGGAAGTCGAGCGCCTGGAGCCAGTGGCGCGGCTCGCCCGAGCGCACGGTGTACAGCGTGAACTCCTCGGGCAGGTCCTCCACGGGAATCATCGCGTTCTTGCCCCCGGCCCCGATGTGGACGAACCGCCCGCCGCGCCGCAGCAGCCCCAGGCCCTCCGGCGTCGCCAGGTTGTTCGCTACCTGGATGACCACGTCCGCGCCGCGCCCGCCGGTGTGGCGCTGCACCCACTTGCGGCGCTCCGCCACGTCGGTCACCTCGTCCAGGTTCAGCACGGCGTCCGCGCCCATGCGCTTGGTGACCTCCAGCCGCGAGGCGGGCGCCCCAATCACCAGCACTTGCTTCGCGCCGTGGTCGCGCGCCACGGCGGTCGCGAAGTTGCCGAGCGGGCCGCTCCCCTGAATGACTACGGTTTCGTGGCTCTTGATGGCCCCGAGCCGGTCGAAGCCGTGCATCACCGTGCGGTAGGCGCAGGCGGCAGCCGCCGCCAGGGGCGACGACACCGCTTCGGGCACCTTCACGATCAGGCAGGGCGGCGGCACGTACATGTACTCCGCGCAGCTCCCGAGCAGGTACGGGTACTGGTCGCTGCGGTTGTGGCCCCAGGAGGCCCGGTGGGGGCAGACGCAAGGCTGCACCGCCACGGCGCACCAGTAGCAGGAGCCGCAGCTCACGTAGCTCCATACCACCCGGTCGCCCGGCTTCACCGGCTGGTCCAGAATGTCCGTCCGCTCCCCGTTGATCTGCTCGACGATGCCGCACGGCTCGTGGCCGGTGATGATCGGCAGGCTGTCGCCGCCCCCGAGCGGGCCGTGCCAGCGATGCACGTCCGTGCCGCACAGCGTCGAGGCCTCGATGCGCACCAGCAGCGCGCCCGGCTCTAGCTCGGGGATGGGCACGCGCTGAATCTCGAGCGGTTGGTCGTGAGCCGTGATGACGGCGGCCCGGCAGTCGGCCATGACTGGTTCTCCTCCACGCGGGTTAGGCGCTCCTTCCACGCGCTAGCAACGGGCAGCTAGTCGGCCGTCGTAGGGGCGGCTCTCGTGGCCGCCCGCGGCCCGCAGGCCGCAGCCCCGGCGCCGGTCGCCGGTCCAGGCAGGCCACACACCGCCGTAGAATCGCCGCGCGTCTGGCCCAGCATAGAGCGAACCCCCGCCAAAGTCAAAGCGCCCCCTCTCGCGAAGCCGGCCGAGAGTGTATAACCGTGGTCCGGGGCCGATGCCCCACGCCTGCCGGCGTGCTCCCGGCGCAGGCGCGCAATTCGTGGCGGCCAAAGGGAGGGTGGGTACCATGCCAGTGATCGACGCCGACACGCACGTCGACGAGACTGAGGCTACCTGGGAGTTCCTGGCGCCCGACGAGCAGGCGCTGAAGCCGGCGACCGTCTTTCCCGAGAACCCCGACCCGTCGCTCCCGCCCAGCCGCTACTGGCTGATCGACGGCAAGCGACAGCTCCGTTTCGTCCGCAACGATGCGGCCACTCGCACCACCGTCGAGACGCGCGAGCTGCTGGACGTGGACGCGCGCCTGCGCGCCATGGACGAGCTGGGCGTCGAGGTGCAGGTGATGTACCCGACGCTCATGCTAGTGGAGTTCACTGAGCGGCCGGAGCTGGAGCGGGCGCTGCGTCGGAGCTACAACCGCTGGCTGGCTGACCGCTCCGAGCGGTCACGCGGGCGGCTGCGGTGGGTGTGCCTGCCGCCGCTGCACAGCATGGACGAGGCGCTGGCCGAGCTGCGCTTCGCCAAGGACCACGGGGCGGTCGGCGTGATGAAGAAGGGCGACCGCGAGGCCGGCAAGTGGCCCTGCGACCCGTACTTCTTCCCGCTCTACGAGGAGGCCGAGCGCCTGAACCTGCCGATCTGCTTCCACACCGGCTCGGGCGTGCCCGACTTCACCCCGGCGCGGCAGTTCTCGTACAGCAGCTTCTACCGCATTACCCTGCCGGTGGTACACGCGTTCCAGTCGATGATCCTGCACGAGGTCCCCGCCAAGTTCCCCACGCTCCGCTTCGGCTTCATCGAGGCCGCCGCCTCCTGGGTGCCGTTCGTGCTCTACGACCTGCGTCGCCGCCAGGAGCGGGCGGCTACGCGCGCGGCCAGCCCCATCAGCGGCCCATCCGTCGAGATTACGGATGACGTACTGAGGGCCAACCGACTGTATGTCGCCTGCCAGGTGGACGAAGACCTGCCCTACATCCTCAAGCACACCGGCGAGGACAACGTGCTGGTCGGCTCCGACTTCACGCACAGCGACCAGGCGATGGAGCTGGACTTCGTCGGCCGCCTGCAGCGCCGCGCCGCCGCGGGCGAGATCAGCGACGCGGCCGTTCGCAAGATCACCTACGACAATCCGCGCGCCTTCTACGGGCTGTAGGGGCGACGCGCATGCTGGCCGGCGGCGGGCGCGGTTGCCGCCACGGCTGTGGCCTGGATCGCTGGTTCAGCGTGCACCGCCGGACGGCGGCTACTCGTAGGGGCGGCTCTCATGGCCGCCCACGGCCGTCGGGCCGCAGCCCCGGCATCCCCCGGCGGTGTGGCCTGCAGGGGACGTAGCCATGCGGCAGGATGCGCGTCACCAAACCGCGCGCGGGCGCCCCCGCGCGGCTCGCGCGCTCGGGGTCCTGGCGCTGCTAGTGATGCTCGCGTGCGCGCCAGAGCCGGCCGCGCCGCCTGGCGCGCTGGCGCCCACCAGCCGCGCCACACCGGCCGCGGCAAGCGCGCCGGCGCCCGCCGTTCCGGCGCTGGCACCCGGCGCCCTTCCCGAGAAGGCGATGCTCGCGGTGGCCGAGGCCGGTGTTAGCAGCACGGGGCTGCCGCTGCACGTGGCGAACGCGGCCGGCTACCTCGAGCGGCACGGCCTCGCCGTCACCGTGAGCACGGTTGCTCCCAACGTCGCCGTGCAGGGACTCGTCTCGGGCACGATCGACATCTACCAGGGCGGCACCGCGGCCATCGCCGCCCGCCTGGGTGGTGCCGACATCATCTACGTCGCTTCGCTCGTGGACCGCAGTTCGCTGACCCTGTTCGGCGACCACGGCCTCACGCGCTTCACCGATCTCCGTGGCAAGAACGTCGCCACGGGCGCCGCCGGCGCCTTCGGCGAGATCGCCCTGCTCCACACGGCCCACGAGTACGGCCTGGTGCCCCACGAGGACTTTGAGATCAGCTACTACCCGAGCGGCGCGGCCACTGCCGCCGCCTTTCGCTCGGGCAGCAGCCAGGGCACGATCATCACGCCGCCGAACAGCACCGAGCTCGCCCGCGACGGGTTCCCGGTGATCGTGGATTACTACCGGCAGGGGCTCAAGATTATCGGGCCGGCGCTGGCCGTGACGCGCGGCTTCGCCCGCGAGAACCCGAACACGCTCAAAGCTTACATGCGCGCCCTGCTCGACGGCATGCGGCGGGCTGTCGACGACCGCGAGTTTGCGATGGCGATCCACGGGCAGCGCGCCCAGGTAGACGACCCACAGTTGTTGGCCGAGGACTATGAGCTGGGCTACCGCCTGTGGAACCGGGACATGACGGTCGATCCGGCCTCGATCGCCATCGTGTTGGAGAACTCGCCGCTCCCCAACGCCCGCGACGCCAATCCGGCCGACTTCTACGACAACTCGCTCATCGCCGAGATCAACGCCACCTACGCGGCCGTCCTCTTCCCAGAGGTGCTCCACCCCACGCCGTAACCTGGCATCGGGGCTCGTCCGCCGACGCCGCGCCCCGTGCTACAATCCGCCGGTCGCCGCTCAATGCGCCCAACCAGAGTAGAGAGCCGTGAACGAGCATCCGCCCGCCGACGGCGCGCTCCAGGGCTACCGTGTGCTCGAAGTGTGCGCGCCCTGGGGCCAGTACTGCGGCAAGCTGCTCGCCGATCTCGGCGCGGACGTGATCAAGATCGAGCCGCCGGGCGGCGATCCCGCCCGGGCGCTCGGGCCGTTCAAGGACGACCGCCCCGATCCCGAGGGCAGCCTGTTCTTCGCGTACTACAACACGAACAAGCGCAGCCTTGCCCTCGACCTGGTGCGGCCCGAGGGACAGGAGACGTTCCGGCGCCTGGCGGCCACCGCCGACGCCGTGCTGACGACGGCCGCGCCAGCCGAAGCCGAGGCGCTCGGCCTCGGCTACGCGACGCTGCACAGACTGAACTCGCGGCTGGTGGTCACGTCGCTGAGCGGCTTCGGCCACGACGGGCCGTATGCCCGCTCCCGCGCCACCAGCCTGGTCGTGTTCGCCATGAGCGGCCTGATGAAGTCGATCGGCGAGCCGGCGGGGCCGCCGGTGGCCGCGCCCGGCCAGCTCGCCTTCGACCTGGCGGCCGTGGACGCCGCCGCCGGCACGCTCTGCGCCCTGCTCGCGCGCCGCCGCACCGGCCGCGGCCAGCACGTCGACGTGGCGGCGCTGGAAGTGCTCGCCGCCCAGCTGGCCCCTGCCCTGCCCGGCCAGGGCGACCACGGCCGCTTCGGCCAGCACAACCCCCGCACCCCGCCCTCCGGCAAGTACACCTGCCGCGACGGCACGGTCGAGCTGTGCATCATCATGCCCGCGCAGTGGGACGGCCTGAAGGAGCTGCTCGGCCATCCGCCGGAGCTGGAGCGGCCCGAGTGGAACAGCCGCGAGGGCCGCGCCGCCGCGCACGCGGAGCTGACTGCCGCCGTCGCGCGCGCCCTGCGCGACCGAGCGGTGGCCGAGGTCGTCGCCGAGGGCCAGCGGCTGCGCGTGCCGGCGCTGCCCGTGAGCGAGGTGCCGGATTTCATCGCCGCGCCGCACGTCGCCGCCCGCGGCTTCTTCGTTCCCGCCACCAGCCCGAGCCTGGGGCCGCACCTGATGCCCGGCGCGCCCTACTGCTTCAGCGAGGCCGGCTGGGCGCTGCGCCGCCCGGCGCCCCGCGTGGGCGAGCACAACGCCGCCATCCTGCACGAGCTTGCCGCCCCTGCCGCTCGCGCCGATCGGCCGCCGGCCGGGACGACCGCCTCCGTGCCGGCCGACCCGGCCGCCCGGGCGGCCGCGCCGGCGCTCCCGCTCGCGGGCATCCGCGTGCTGGCGTTCAGCACCGCCTTCGCCGGCCCGACCGCCAGCCGCTACCTGGCCGACTACGGCGCCGAGGTCATCAAGCTGGAGTCGCGCCGCCGGCCCGACAACACGCGCGGCTTCGGCGGCCCTTACGTCGAGCCGAGCGGCGCCAGCGTCGCGCCGGGCTTCGTCCACTTCAACCGCAACAAGCGCGGCGTGGCCGTCGATCTCAGCCAGGAGCGGGGCCGCGAGCTAGTCCGCCGCCTGGTCCGCACGGCCGACGTCGTGACCGAGAACTTCAGCCTGCGCGTCATGCAGGGCTGGGGCTTCGACTACGACGGCCTGCGCGCGCTGCGGCCCGACATCATCCTGCTCGACATGCAGGGCCTCGGCCGCACCGGCCCGCTCCGCGACTACGTGACCTACGGCAGCCTGCTGCACGCCTACTCCGGCCTCACGAGCCTGTGGGGCTACAGCCACGGCTCGTTCGTGGACTACATCGCCGCCGAGCACGCGGTCGTCGCTGTGCTGGCCGCGCTGCTGTACCGCGAGCGCACCGGGCGTGGCCTGCACATCGACCTGGCCCAGCTCGAGACGGCCGCGGCCATGCTGGGCACCGCCTACCTCGACTATCTCGTCAACGGCCACGTCCCCGCCGCCCTGGGCAACCGCAGCCCGTACCACGCGCCGTCCGGGTGCTATCCCTGCCGGGGCGAGGACGCCTGGTGCGTGATCGACGTGACGAGCGACGACGAGTGGCAGCGCTTCGGCGCCGCGCTCGGCCGCCCCGCCTGGGCCGCCGACCCCGCCTACGCTACCCGGGCCGGGCGGCTGGCCGCAGCGGCCGCGCTCGACGCGCACGTGGCGGCCTGGACGCGCACGCTCAGCCCAGGGGCGGTCGAGGCGCGGCTGCAAGCGGCCGGCGTGCCCGCGGCCATGGTGCGCGCCGCCCACGAAGTGCCCGCCGACCCCCACCTGCGGGCGCGCGGCTTCTTCCGCACGATCGACCAGCCCGCCCTCGGCCCGCTGGACTACCCCGGCCTGACCATCCACCTCTCGGACACGCCCGGCGCCATCCGGCGCCACGCTCCCACGCTCGGCCAGGACAACGCCTACGTCTTCGGCGACCTCCTCGGCCTCTCCCCTGCCGAGATCGCCCAGCTCACCGAAGACGGCGTGCTCGCCTGACCCTGGCTGTGGCTGACTCGGCCGGGCTGTACACGCGACCCGACGGACTGTACGAATTCTTGGCCGGAGGATAGGATAGCAATAGAGTTGCGGCTGTAATAATCGCCCTGCCGGGTCGTTTGCTAGGATGAGCCAGATGGCATAGATCCTGCGGCCCGGGATAATGGTGATGGACGAGGCGCAAGCTCCATGGGCTGATGCCGAGGAGCTAGCTGATCATTACGCAGCACATCGCTGGGACACCAATTGCACGGGCATCCTTGAATACGATGCGAGCGCCCGCGCCACGATCCGAGATGGGGTACGATTCACGTACGACGATCGAGCCTCCGGCCGACCGCGTATCGGGTACTTCGATCCGGAGACCGGGCTCCTGACGGTGCTGCGAGGCGACGGGGCGCGGATTTTAACGCACTTCGGGCCTGAGAATGGCGAAGACTATGTACTGAGTCTTCCTAACTCCAGCTACCGGCGACACTGAGGAACGCGTATGAACGTTAATCCGGCCGCGTCCACGGGTAGAGCGCAGTGGCAAGTGCTCGATCGGCTGCTTCGGCAGCAGCCCGAGATCGGTGTAGGACCCTACGGCCTATTCTGGGTGACAGGGGAGGGGCGGTACGTACCAGAAACTGGTGATTCCGACCGGATCGAGCAAATTAGTGGCTACGTTGTGAACTCAACCGGCGCCGTGTTTGCCTTCTGGCTTGGCTGGAGTCCTGAATTGCGACGGCCCGTGCTGACACGGTGGCGATCCGTCATGCCAGCAGCGGATTGGGATGGCGACGAGGAGTATCAGGACGCACGCGCCGCAGCCAGCGTCGGGACAGACCGCCGTCCTCATAGGTAGGATCTTCAACGCCGCGCCAGCTCGGGGAACAGCCGCGCGCCATAGGTCGCGTTCACTTCGCCGATCAGCGAGTTGTCGTAGAAGTCGGTTGGGTCGGCGTCTTTCGCGTTGGGCAGCGGCGAGTTCTGCAGCACCACCTCGATCGCCGCGCGATCCACGGTCAGGTCCTTGTTCCACACCTTCTGGCCCAACTCGTAGTCCTGCGCGAGCAGCTTCGGGTCGTCCACCTTCGTGAAGCGGCGCGTCACGTCGGTAGCGTAGGCCGGGTCGTCGAAGATGCGCTTCGTGGCGTCCAGATACGCGCGCAGGAAGGCTTTGATCGTGTTCGGGTGCGTCTTGGTGAACGCCCGCGTGACCGAGACGCCGGGGCCGACGATCTTCAGCCCACGCTGATAGTAGTCGATGACCAGCGGGTAGCCCGCGTCCAGCAGTCGCAGCGACGATGGCGGCGAGGTGATCGCGCCCTGCGTTGCCCCACTGAGGAACACGGCGTACACGGTGTCGGAGTTGGCGCTGTAGTTGAGGGCAAAGTCCTCGCCGGGCCGCATGCCGAACTCCTTGGCCGTCTGGAACAGCGCGATCTCGCCGAACGCGCCGGGCGAGGTCGTGGCGATCGTCTTGCCGCGGAAGTCTGGGAACGTCGTGATGCCGGGCTCGCCGATCAGCATCAGGGTGCTCTTGTCCACGGCGGCGCCGACGTAGATGACGTCGTTGCCGGCCAGGTGGGCGGCGATGGCCGTCGCGCCGCCCAGGTACATGTCCACGCTGCCCGCGACGAGCGCCTGCGCCGCCGCGCTCGCCGCCAGCCCGCTCACCTCGACGCTCAGCCCGTGGGCCGCGAAGTAGCCCGCCTCGTCGGCCACGATCAGCGGCAGGTACAGCGACCCGGTGAGCACCGCCCCGATGGCGAGGGTGCTTTTCTCCGGCGGGGCCTCCTGGTCCGCGGGCCTGCTGGTGGTGGCAGCGCCGGCCGTGGCGGTCATCGTCGCGGCTGGCGGACCCGGCGCCGCGTCCAGCGCCCGGGTGGCCGCGCTGCCAGCCTCCGGCCGCGACGCCGTCGCCCGCGGTCCGCCTGCGCATGCCACCACTAGCGCCACTGCTAGCGTGCCAGCCGCTCGCCACATCGCGTCTCCGCCTCTCCGAGGATGCCGCGCTACAGGCTGCCGGGGGCCTGGGCGTGGCCCCGAACTTGCCATCCCCCAACTACCGCCCCTGGAACTCCGGCGGGCGCTTCTCCTTGAACGCGCGCAGCCCCTCGCGCGCGTCCTCCGTGTCGCGGCTCAGCGTGCCGAACAGGCCCGACAGGCGGATGCCGTCCGCGACCGACATCTCGAGGCCACGGTAGACCAGCTCCTTGGTGGCGCGGACGGCGAGCGGCGGGTTGGCGACAATGCGGCCGGCGAGCCGCAGCGCCTCGTCCATGAGCGCCGCCTGCGGCACCACGCGGTTCACGAGCGCCCACTGGAGCGCCTGTTGCGCCGAGATGCGGTCGCCCGTCAGCAGCATCTCCAGCGCGGGGCCCAGCGCGATCGTCCGCGGCAGCCGCTGGGGGGCGCCCAGGCCGGGCGGGAAGCCGTACTGGATCTCGGGGATGCCGAACTGGGCGGTCTCCGACGCGATGCGGATGTCACAGGCGAGCGCGAGCATGCAGCCCGCGCCGATGCAGTAGCCGTTCACGGCGGCGATGAGCGGCTTCCAGAGCGGCTGGCCGGTGATCACGTTCGGCGGCGGCGGGTCCCAGACGGAGCCGCGCCCGGGGCCGCCGGCGGCCGCCATGCGCTGGAGGTTGCCGCCGGCCGAGAAGGCGCGCTGGCCGGCGCCCGTGATGACGCAGCACCACAGCGCGTCGTCGGCCGCGTACTCGTCCAGCCGCGCGTACAGCTCCGGGCCGACCATGCCGATGTTCAGGTCGTTGTCGCCCTCCATCGTGACGACCACGATGCGGCCCTGCTTGTCGTAGTGCACCTGTCCCATCGGCCTCTCTCTCCCGCCCGGGCGGCGCCGTCCGTCGGCTGCCGCTCGCCCCGCCCCGCGCTCCGCCGCCGTCCCGCGACTGGCGCAGGATACCCCGAATGCTCCGGGCGCGGCCAGGCTGTATCATTGCGCCAGCGAGGCCCACGGCGGGTGTTGGCGTGCCGCTTGCCGCGCGCTGGTTGCCGCCGCCGGGGCCACGGTAGGGGTGCTGGTAACCGCGCCCTGCTGGCTTGGCCCGAACCGTCGCGACCAGGGAGGTGTAGCATGGCGTCGGCGCTGGAAGGGATTCGGGTGATCGACCTCGCCCAGCACATGGCCGGGCCAGGCACGAGCATGTACCTGGCCGACCAGGGGGCGGAAGTCATCAAGATCGAGCCGCCCGGCAAGGGCGACAGCGCCCGCCGCTTGGGCATGACCGCCTACGTGCGCGAGAACAGCCGCGTCTTCATGTCCTTCAACCGCAACAAGAAGAGCGTCACGCTCGACGTGCGCACCCCGCGCGGCCAGGAAGTGCTGCGCAAGCTCGTCGAGCGCACCGACGTGCTGATCCACAACCTGCGGACGAGCACGGCCGAGCGGCTGGGACTCGGCTACGACGCGCTCGCCGCCGTGAACCCGCGGCTCGTCTACGCCTCGGTCACGGCCTACGGCACGAAAGGCCCCTACGCCCACAAGGGCGGCTACGACCGCATGACCCAGGGCCTCGCCGGCGCGATGTATCGGCGCGGGCCGGACGGCACGCCCATCACCGCCGGCGTGTGGATCTCCGACTGCTCGATCCCGATGCTGCTGTCGTACGGCATCATGTGCGCGCTGTGGGCGCGCGAGCGCACGGGACGCGGCCAGAAGGTGGAAACGTCGCTGCTCCAGGCCGCGCTGGCCATGCAGCTCAACGACCTGATCCTGGTGGAGAACGACCCCGGCGGCGACGAGGAGTACGGCGGCCCGACCTACGGCGTCTTCCGCTGCGCCGACGACGCCTACATCAACGTCGGCGCGCTCCAGGCCGACCAGTTCGCGCGGCTCTGCAAGCTGCTGGAACTGGAGCATCTGGCGGACGATCCCCGCTTCACCGATCCGGCGCAGGCCGCGGCGTTCCGCGCCGACGTCTTCCCGATCATCGAGGAGCTGTTCACCTACCGGCCGTCGCGCGAGTGGCTGCGGCTGCTGGACGAGGTCGACGTGCCGTGCGCGCCGGTGCTGGAGCGCCGCCAGGTGTTCTTCGAGCCGCAGATCGTCGAAAACGAGATGATGGTGCCGCTGGAGCACCCGGCGGTCGGGCCGACGCGCGTGTTGGGCGTGCCAGTGCGCCTGTCCGAGACGCCGGGCGCCATCCGCGCCCCCGCGCCGCTGCTCGGCCAACATACAGCCGAAGTCCTGGCTGCGCTCGGCTACACTCCTGCCGAGGTCGAGGCCCTGCGCGCTGAAGGCGTTATCTAAGCCGCCGGTCCGAGCTGGCGTGTGAGTTTGGCGAAGCCAAACAGACACAAATCTCTGGCCGAGTGCTTAGTAGGCACGCGAAGGCGCGATGCCGTAGACGTGCGACGCCCAGCCCGATGCCCCCTCGGCCGCGGCCCCAACAAGGGCGAGGGCGCGGCCGCTGAGTGCGAGAGGGGCGACCCGTTATGGAGCGCAACACCAGTTTCGCGGCCTTCGTCGCCGGTCTTGCCGCGCGGATCGGCGGACCGGGGTCGCTTCGCTTCGTGCTCCAGCCGCTGGTGGCGATCCTGCTTGGCGTGCGGGATGGCCGGCTCGATGCCCAGGCAGGGCGGCCGCCCTACGTGTGGGGCGTGCTGTTCGGCAAGGGGCAGCGGCGAGCCGCCATCCAGCAGGGAGCGGTGGCGATCGCCAAGCCGTTTGTCATAGCAATCGCCACCGACGCCGTGCTGTCGTACGTCACGCTGGGCGCCGTGTATCCAGGCGAGACGGTGGCCGTGGCCTGTCTGCTGGTGGCACTTCCCTATATGATTGCGCGGGCCGCGACGAACCGGCTGCTGCGGCACCGCGTGAAGGCGCCCGTTGAGCCGCCGACGCGCTGGGCCGACGCCTGAACGAAGTGCAATCCGAGGAACGGTCAAACGATCCTCCCTTCCGTACGGCGAATTGGCAGGCCGGGCGCGGGTCTGCGCGCGCTGGCCGGGCGCGGAAGGCCGCATCGTTTACCCCGTACGATAATCCTCCGATGGCTCGCGGCGGGCCGGGCCGGCGGGTGCTGTCCCGGGCATGGGCGCGGGCGGCGAGCGCGGTGGGATGCGTGCACGGGCAGGGACGGCGACCACGTCGCGCCGCGGGCGGGCGCTCTCCGGCGCGCCTCGCGGCCGGGTACTGGGGGCGGGCCCTCACCCCGGCCCTCTCCCAGCGGGAGAGGGGGAGGGACGAGGGAAGGCGCCCTCACCCCGGCCCTCTCTCAGGGGGAGAGGGGGAGGGACGAGGGAAGGCGCCCTCACCCCGACCCTCTCCCAGGGGGACAGGGGGAGGGACACCCGATCGACGGATTCGCTGGGACACCGGGCCGGGTGGTGCCCCGGCAGGGCGCGGCAAGCAACGCCGCTACATAGGACGCTATTGGCACGGAGCCGTCGTCCGGCACAGGAGGCGGAGCCGCCGCGTGCCTGAACGCCTACAGTCGATCTACACTAACGGCTTCTGGAGGATGGCCCGCAGCGCCGGACAGCCTCGCCGCCTATGCATGGCAGTGGCCGAGCAGACAGGCAAACATGGAGCCTTCTCGACGCTCACCGTGACATATCCTTTGCGGTAGGGCGAGCGCAAGCATGTCGCGATGTGCAACTGGCGATCATCGAGTAGGGTCGACTCCGAATGAGTCTGCTCCATAAAGCTTTGATAGCAGGGACGATCGCTGTGCTTCGAGCATAAAGTGAAAATTGTTCAACGTCTTGTTGGGCCGAGCCCAACGGGAAGTCCTGGGGGTGCAGACGCTGATACAATCGGTCAGGCGTTTGGAGCCCCAATTAACCTTCTCCTGGCTAATACATTGTAATCCAACTGCTCTAGCATACTCGTGGAACCTGCTCGCGCTCATGCTTGGTGCTCGCCAATGTGCATCTAAGGTTTCAATCAAATGCAATCTATCAAGTCTGCGCCGCACGCGATATGGCATTTTGTTAATCAATGACAAATAGTGTTGGTATTGATGTAGATTTGAATGGTGAATCACGCCGATCCCGTCACTTGTTAGTACCCTGGCGAGTTCCGCCAAGTAGGCTTTAATCACATGGTCCTCAACATGCACAAGTGAATCGAAGCTGAAAGCGAAGTCAATGCAGCCGTCATCGATAAAACTCAATGATCGCCCGTCGTTCACGTGGTATTCCAGATGTGCGAAATCATTGAATCTTTCGCGACACGCCTGAATGCATTTCTCGGAGATATCTACTAGGACCAAGCGTTCGCAGTAGTCCTTTAGGAAGTGGGACCAGCGTCCGAACCCGGGTGCAATCTCAAGGATGGCGGTTGCGGGAAGAAAGGCGTGTATACGCGGGACAATGGTGTTGTACCACTGCGCGTCGGCGCCGCCCCAGAATGATGACCACTCGTCGCCACCCTGCGGCCAGTTGTATGTTTCGTTCCACTGCCTCAGGTTGTCTTCTAGAGTTGGCATGGAACATCTCCGCAATCCCTGACAGATCGTTGGTTACCGTTCAGGCCCACTCTATAGCGGTGTTCAGGATGATCGAGCCGGGCCGGGTCGGCCGGGCGGCAGGGGACGAGCCCCTGCCCTACCCTGTTGGCTCAATGTTCGCGAAAACCGCGGTAGTGCCCAGAGCAGAGACGGCGGCCGGCTGGATGGCAGGGCGGCCTCGCTTGAAGCTACCAGGAACTCCAACAGCAGGCGCCCTTGCTGCCCGCAGTATGCTACCACCCTGAGTAGCCCTTCGGCGACCTGACGGCTGGCGGCGGTGTCCGCCCCGAAGCTGCCCTGGCGCCCGAGCACGGCTGGCTGCCGGGCGCGGGGGCGGGCTGGTGGCCCGGCCCTCGCGGGACCGCGCCGCCCGCCAGTTGGCCTTGGCGGCAGCGCGCCGCGAGGGCTAGACTGGCGCGCCCTGGTCCGATCAGGTGGCGGACGCCCAGATGTCCTCGAGGTAGCGGTGGTTGGCTACGAGGCCGGCGAGCCACGCCTGCGCGTCCGCGGCCGAGGCGCCGGTGCGCGCCTGGAACAGGCCGGCGAACGCTTGCCGGACATCGGGCGCCATGCGGGAGGCGTCGCCGCAGACGTAGATCGTGGCCTCCTGCTGGAGCAGCCGCCACACGTCCTCGCCGTGCTCCTGGATGGCCTGCTGGACGTACGTCTTCGGCTTGCCCGGCTCGCGCGAGAACGCCGTGAACAGACGGGTGACCCCGGCCGCCTCGAATGCCCGCAGCTCGTCCTCGTAGAGGAAGTCCTGCAAGGGATCGCGGCAGCCGAAGAACAGCAGGGACTCGCCAATCGGCACGCCTTGCTGCTTCAGGGCGGCGCGCTCCTGGAGGAAGCCCCGGAACGGTGCGACGCCAGTGCCAGGCCCAACCATGATCATCGGCAGGTGCGGGTTCTCGGGCGGGTGGAAGGGAATGGTTGGCTTGTGAATGAATCCGTAGACCGTGGCGTCGGGCGGCTGCGCGGCCAGGTAGTTCGAGCAGACGCCCTTGAACTCCCCGTGGCCGCTGCGCGCCGGCGCGTCGACCACCGCCACGGTGATGCTGCAAGCGTCCGCCGCCGCCAACGGCGACGACGAGATGGAGTAGTAGCGGGGCCGCAGCGGCGGCAGCATGTCCAGATACGCCTCGAACGGCAGCGCGCAGGCCGGGAACTCGTCCAGCAGGTCGAGGACCGACTTGCGCGGCAGGAACACCTGCTCGCGGTACTTTGCCTGGCTGGCGTCGTCGTCCCCCGCGAGCGCCAGGAGCGCGTCGCGCTGGGCGGCGTCGGGCGTGTACTCGGCGAGCGTGGCGAGCTGCGAGCGCGTCGCCACGTCCTGTAGCTCGACGCGGTTGGCCAGCACGCCGATCAGCGGCACGGGCTCGTTCACGGGCAGGTAGGTGGTGGCGTTCGTGTGCGGGGTGATCGTGACGTACAGGCCGGCGTCGAGCTTGAAGTGCAGGAGGACGCGCCGGAGCTGCGCCAGCCCGTTGCGCGGCACGATGCCCAGGTGGTCGCCCGCGCTGTAGGCGATCCCCGCGGGAAGCGCGATCTCCAGGTGCCGCGTCGAGCGCTCGGACGGCCGCTCGCAGTCCCGGTGCTGCAGCTCGCGGTTGACGCGCACCGTCATGCCCGTGGCCGTGTACGACATGATGATCGGGTTGGCGGCCTGCCGGTTGACGAAGGCCACCGAGAGGCGCGGCCCCGTGGTGCGTGTCTGGGCGGCGGCGCTCGGGAGATCGAGTGCCGTCGCCACGGACGGCCACAGGTGGTCGTACCAGGCGTGGTAGTCGCTGTCGAAGTCGCCGCGCGCATCGCCCTCGCCGCGCGGGTACATCCGCTTGGCGCCGTGCTTCTCCAGCTGCGTGTCGATCAGCGTGGGGATCGCCTGGTAGGTCGCGGCCCAGTCGCGGTTGCCGCAGCCGAAAACGCTGTACTCCACCCCGGCGAGGGCATCCGCCGGCAGCGCGGGGTCCTGGAGCCACTGGCAGAACTTGGCGGCGTTGTCGGGCGGCTGGCCGTTGTAGGAGGCGGTGACGACGACGACGCCCCCCTCCTTCGGCAGCGAGCCGACGTGATCGTCGAGCGTATCGACCGTCGCCACGAACCCGCGGTCCGCCGCGTCCTGGGCGATGCCGCGCGCGAGGCCCTCGGCGGTGCCGAGGTTCGAGCCGTAGAGGACCAGCAGCGGCGTGTGGTGGCCGTCGGGGAGGGGCGCGGGCGCGGCGACGGGCGTCGTCGCGGGCTGGGGCGCGGCGGCGGGCTGCGCGGGCACGAGCAGCGCGGTGGCCGCGCGCCCGCGCCGCGGCTTGACCTTAATGTGGAAGTTGTGCGGCTTGATGGTGAGCGTCTGCCTGGTTTCTAGCTGGTAGTTGGCGTAGTCGAGGAACTCGAACCGCTGCAGGAGCATGCTCAGTACCAGATTGGCCTCCTGCAAGGCGAACTGCCGGCCAATGCAGGCGCGCTGCCCCGTGCCGAAGGGCTTGTAGGCGTTCGGGGGGATCTTGGCGCGGTTCTCGGGGCTGAAGTGGTCCGGGTCGAACGCCTCGGGATCCTCGCCCCACACCTGCTTGTCGCGGTGGAGCATGGCGAGGAGGACGGTCGCGCCGGTGTCCTTGTCCAGCCGGTACTTGCCGCCGATCACCGTGTCCTCGTAGGGGTGGCGGGTGAAGGCTGGCGCGGTAGGCCACAGGCGCAGCGTCTCGTCGAGGATCTGGGAGACGTACGGCATCTGGTGGACCTGCGCGTAGGTGGGGAGCACGCTCAGGTCGATGCCCAGCACGCGGTCCACCTCGTCGTACGCCCGCGCCAGCACGGCCGGATTCTTGAGCAGAGCGTACAACGCGAACGACAGCAGGCCGCTGGTCGTCTCGTGGCCGGCGATGAGGAAGGTGATGCACTGGGAGATGATGTTGGTGTCGTCGAGCTTCTCGCCGGACTGCCGGTCGACGCCGGTCAGCATGCGGTCGAGCAGATCGTTGACGGTGCCCAGGGTGCCGGACTCGCGCCGGGCCTGGATGATCTGCTGCACCGTCTCGACCATCAGCGCTTGATCGGTCCGGAGCGATCCCGACCGGCGGCGATTCAGCCGGCGCTGGAGGGGTAGCTGCCGCGACTGCGCCTGCGCCGCCTCGAGGGTGTTCAGCATGGCCACGACGAAGGGATGGGGCGTGTCGCGGTAGAACGAGTTGAAGCGGTAGCCGAAGCCGCACAGCGCGATGGTGTCGAGGGTGAGGCGCGTCATGTCGGCCGGCACGTCCACCGTGTCGTCGGGGTTGAGGCGCTCCCACTTCTGCAGGAGCTGCACGGCGACGTCGAGCATCATCGGGTGATAGTTGCGCATCGCATCCATGCTGAACGCCGGCAGCAGGATGTTGTGCGCCTTGCGCCAGTTGGGGTCGGACGTCTCGGACGTGAACAGGCCCCGCCCGACGGGGCCATTGCCGAGGGCGTTTAGCCCCGGCCCGAGCATCTTGTCGAAGCGCGACTCGTCGCACAGCTCGTCGACCAGCTCGTACCCGGACACGATGACCCGCGTATTGCCGCCGGGCAGGTCGAGCTGGAAGATCGGCCCGTACTCGCGGGCGAGATCCATCATGCTTTCAATGGGATGATTGGCGTCGAGATCGAAGAGGTTGCCCACGAATAGGTGGCCAGGGGGGTGGGGGATAGGCTCCAGATGGGCGGTGGTCGTCATGTGCGATCTCTCCTCTGTCAGCGCGGCACCCGGGTCATGGAAAAGGCAGTTCTCTTGAGAGCGGGCTGCCGCGGCTAGCCGCGCCGCGCGTACCCGATCGGCGTCCCGTCGTGGCGTGCGATCAGGTCGTCGGTCACCAGCGCTTCCAGGTGGGCGGTGAGGGTGCCGAGGGCGTTGCGGCGCAGGTGGCCGCTAAAGGCGTCCCAGTTGTTCGGCTTGCTGTCGGCCCAGACCTGGCTGGCGAGCGCGTAGGCCGTCTGTGGGTGCGGGCCGAGCAGCGCCAGGAGCCGGGCGCGGCGGTCGAGCTGGTGGCCGAGCGACTCGCGCGCCCGCGCCGCGAGGTCCGCGAACGGCTCGCCGTGGCCGGGCAGCGCCAGGTCGATCGCCATGGCCGCCAGCTCGCGCAAGGAGTGCAGGTAGCCGGGCAGCGGGTTCGTGCCCGTCTCGGGGTCCAGGCTCACGTTCGGGTTGACCTGGGGCAGGATGTGGTCGCCCGAGAGCAGGAAGCGCCGCGTCGGCTCGTACAGGCAGACGTGGCCGGGGGTGTGGCCTGGCGTCCAGAGAACGCGCAGCCGGTACGGGCCGACCGTGAGATCCTCGCCGCCGTCGAGCAGGCGGTCGGGCGTGTCGAGCCCGATGTTGCGGCCGACGAGGCCCGGCCCCTCGGCGGCCGCCGCGGCTTCTTCGGGCGGCATGCCGTGCCGCGCCAGCCAGTCGCGCCAGACGGCGCGGTAGCTCTCGGCCCCGAGGAAGCGCTGCTGCACGAACTGCCAGTCGCGAGCGTGCAGCCAGACGCGCGCGTCGCAGTGGGCGCGCAGCCGGGCGGCTAGCCCGCAGTGGTCGGGGTGGCCGTGGGTGGCGATGATCGTGTGGATGGCGGTCGGCGGCACGTGGAGGGCGTCGAGCTGGTCCATGAGCGCCTGCCAGGCCTCGGCGATCGGCAGGCCGCAGTCGATCAGCACGTAGCCGTCGGCGTCGCGCAGCAGGTAGACGTTGACGGCGCGCAGGAAGTGGCGGGGCAGGGGCAGCACCAGCCGCCAGAGCCCCGGGGCGACCTCCATGACTTCTCTCCCAGGCGACGTGGGCGCTGGTCCGCGACGGCGGCCGGCGCCCGCGCGGGGCGACGACCGGCTCGCACGCCACTATACCGCGCGGGGCGACAAGGAGCACCCCCGGCTCGGGAGCGGCGCCGCTCCGGCGCTTGTCGCGCCTGGCCGGCGGGGCTACAATGGGCGCATTCCCGCGGATCGAGCGCGCTGGCCGAGGGCTACGTGGCGGCTGGCGGGCGTGAGCGCGGGCGGCGATCCTCGCGTCGGGGTGAGGAGGTTGGCAATGCGTATCGTCCTGCTACTCGGGCTGGGGCTCCTGGCGCTGTTCGCCTGCGGCCCGTCGCAGGCGCCCGCGCCCGGCCCGGCGGCGCCGGCCGCGAGCGGACCGGCCAGCGGGGCCGCGCCGGCCGCCGCGCCCGCCACGCAGGCCGCCGCGCCACCGGCCGGCGGTCTCGTCACGATCAAGGTCGGGGCGAACGTGGGCGCCTCGGACGCGGGCATCTTCCTGGCGATGGATCGCGGCTTCTTCGCCGAGCAGGGGCTGGACGTCGACATCACGCGCGGGAGCAGCGAGCTGCTGCCGTCCCTGGCGAACGGCGACCTGGACGTGCTGGCGCCCGCGGTGTCGGCGGCGCTGCTGAACGCGATGGCGCGCGACATCCCGCTGCGCATCGTGGCCGACAAGGGCTCCGACCCGCCCGGCTTCAGCTACCAGGTGATCGCGCTGCGCAAGGACCTCTACGACAGCGGCCAGGTGCGCGGCTGGGGGGACCTGCGCGGCCGGCGGCTGGCCGAGGCCGGGGTGCAGACGTCGGTGGACTTCCTGTTCGCGCGCGGGCTGGCGACGGCCGGCCTGACGCTAAACGACGTCGAGCTGACGTCGATCGCGTATCCCGACATGAACGCGGCCTTCGCCAACAGCAGCATCGACGTGGCCAGCTTCTGGGAGCCGCTGCTGACAGTCGGCATCGACCAGGGCTGGATCGTGCGCTGGAAGCCCGTCGAGGAGATCGACGCGGGCCATCAGTCGGGCATCCTGATCTACGGCAAGAACTTCCTCGGCGACCGCCTCGACGAGGGGCAGCGCTTCATGAAGGCGTACATCCAGGGCGTCCGCGTGTACAACGACGCCTACCGCAAGGGCATCGGGCGCGACGAGGTGGATGCGAGCATCGCGAGCCACACGGGGGTGAAGCCGGAGCTGCAAGCGCGGACGGTGCCGGCGGGGCTGAGCCCGGACGGCTGCGCCAACAGCCAGGACCTGGCCGACCAGCTCGCGTGGTTCCGGAGCGTGGGCTACTTGCAGCACGATCTCAGTCTGGACGAGGTGGTGGACAACCGCTTCTGCGAGCGCGCGGTGCAGGAGCTGGGCCGCTACCCGAGCTGAGCCGCGGGCTCGACAACCGCTTGGGCGAGCGGCCCGCCCGCCTCTGGCGCGGCCGCCACGCCCACGAGCTGAGGATCATTGCGCATGCCTGCCGTTGGCCTCTTCGTGCCCACCGCCGCGCCCGACGCGCGGCCCGATATGGCGGTGGCCTTCGGCCAGCGCGCCGAGGCCGCCGGCCTGGCATCCGTCTGGCTCCCCGATCGGCCGGTGTTTGCCAACCCGGACCCGCTGGTCGCCCTCGCCGCCGTGGCCGCCACTACCAGCCGCGTGCAGCTTGGCACCTGCGTGCTCCTCGGCACGCTGCGGCCCCCGGCGCTGCTGGCGAAGTCGGTGGCCTCGCTCGACGCGCTCTCGGGCGGCCGCGTCATCCTGGGGCTCGGCGTCGGCAGCCGCGCCGACGACTTCGCCGCGGCCGGGGTGCCGTTCGCCGGCCGCGGCGCGCGGGCGAGCGAGCTGATCCAGATTCTCCGCCTGGCCTGGAGTGGTGCGCCGCTGCGCCACGAGGGCCGCGTCTACCAGCTTGACGTGGGGCCGGTCGGTCCCCGCCCGGTGCAGCCGGGCGGGCCGCCGATCTGGCTGGGCGGCAGCGCGCCGGCGGCCCTGCGCCGGGCCGGTCGCCTGGCCGACGGCTACATCGCCAGCTCCACGAGCGGGCCGGCCGGCGTGCGTCGCACGTGGCGGGCCGTGCGCGATAGCGCCGAGCAGGCGGGCCGCGACCCCGCTTCGCTCACGCTGGCGGCGCTCGTCCGCGCCTCGGTGGACGAGGATATCGAGCGGGCGATGGCGCGGACTGTCGCGAACGCGCGCCACTACCGCCCGAACGCCCGCGACGACCCGGACCCGGCCGCGCTGCTGCTGGGCGCTCCGGAGGTCTGTGTCGAGCGGGCCCACGCCTACTTCGCGGCCGGCGTCGAGCTGCTCATCGTCGCACCCGTGACCGCGGACCTCGGCCACCTCGATCGCCTGCTCGGCGAGGTGCTCACGCGGCTGTGAGAGCAGCTACGCGCCTCCGGGGTTGGGCAGGCGCGCGTCAGCGGCGATCCGAGCCACGCAGGGCCGGGGCTGCGGCCTGCGGGCCGCGGGCGGCCACGAGAGCCGCCCCTACGAGAGGACGAGGCCCGGTTACGGCGCGGCTTCGTCGTAGGGGCCGAGGATGCCGAGGGCGTAGTCGACGAACTGCGGATCGACGATGGCCGCCACGTCGATCTTCCGTGGGACCAGGTCGCGCGCCGCGAACCAGTCCTGCGCGGCGATGAGGGTCGTGGGATCGACGCGGCCGTTGGGGTTGATGTAGGTCGGGGTGAGCTGCGCGTAGAGGGCGGGGTCTTTCACCGAGGTCTGGCGGATCAGGGCGCTGACCACGGCGTCGCGGCCCTTGTTCTTCACGAAGGCGTCGGTATAGTCGCGGACGCCGCGCAGGTAGGCCAGCAGCCAGCGGCGCGCGGCCTCGGGCTGCGACCGCACGAAGTCGGCCGAGTAGAGGATGAAGCCGGTCTGCAGCCCGGGGTAGAGGTCGCCGCTGCGATAGAGCTGGTGGGAGATGCCGGCCGCGACACCCTGCGTCACCAGGGGCTCGGTGAGCAAGGCCGCGTCCACGCTGCGGTTGGCGAGGGCGGCGTTCGCCTCGGGCGTCGCCAGGTCGACCACCTGCACGTCGTCGATGGTCATGCCCTGCGCTTCCAGGCCGTGCCCTAGCTCCAGCGCCAGGGTGCTGCCCGCCTGCGCGCCCGGCACCGCGACTCGGAGGCCCCGCAGGTCGGGCAGCGCGCGGACCGCGCCGCTTTCCCACAGGTCCTGCCGCACGACCAGCGCGCTCTCGCTGCGGCCCGGCGTCTCGCGGCCGCGATCGGCGACGATCCGCACGTCCACGTCGCGCCCCACGGCGTTGAACAGCCCGGCGGTGATCGCGGCGCCGATGACGTCGAGCTGGCCCGCGGCGAGCGGCTGCATCATCCGCGTCACGCCGTCGAAGCGATTGTCCTCGACGTCGAGGCCCTGCTCGGCGAAGTAGCCGCGGTCGAGCCCGATGAACATCGGCCCGTTGACGCTGGCATCGGTCACGCCCATCTGGACCTTCACGCGGGGCGCGAGCGGCGCGAGGGCCGTCGGGGCGGCGCTGGCCGGGGCGGCGGGCGCGCCGGGCGCGGCGCCCGCCGCCCCGCTCGAGGGGGCGGTGAGGGCGGGCTCCCGGGCGGCCGGGGCCGCGCACGCCGTCAGCAGCAGGGCCAGGATGACGCCGGGGATGCAAGCGCGGCCAATCGTCCGCACGGTGGCCCTCCACTCTGTTCGGATCACGCGTGGCGGCGGCGCGTGTTCCACTTCCTCCCGCAAGTCCGCCAAAATGTAGCCTCCACTCTGTTCGGATCACGCGTGGCGGCGGCGCGGGCACACCGCCGCGGGCGCATTATACGCGTTGGGCGCGGCGTGAGCGGCACTGCGCGGGGGCGGGTGGAGCCGGGCTCGCGGCGATGGTACAGTAGGCGGCAACCTACGCATTCGGAGGCAGCCGTGGCCCGTTACCGTGTGGTGTACTGCGGGGCGATCGACCCGCCGCGCGATTTGCTGATGCCGATCCTGAGCCCGCTCGACGTCGAGCTGGTCGCCGCCAACCCGCGCAGCGGCGAGGAGATCGTCGCCGCGGCCGGCGAGGCCGACGCCATCATCCTGCACGGCAGCGTGCCGCTGCCTGCCGCGATCTTGCAGCAGCTGCCCCGCTGCCGCATCATCGCGCGGACCGGCGTCGGCGTGGACCGCATCGACCTGGAGGCGGCCGCGCGCCAGGGGCTGCACATCACGAACGCCGCCGGCTGCAACGCGATCGAGGTGGCCGAGCAGACGATTGGGCTGATGTACACGCTGGCGCGCAAGCTGGTCCGCATGAACACCTACGTCCACGAGGGGCGCTGGCAGCGGCACTCGCGCGAGCTACACGCCTACCGCGGGCGCGTGCGGCGCATCACCGGCCAGACGGTGGGCATCGTGGGCCTGGGCCACGTCGGGCGCCAGGTGGCCTGGCGGGCGGCCGCGCTCGGCCTGCGCGTGCTGGCGGTCGATCCGTACCTCGACGCGGCCGAGGCGCGGGCGCGCCAGGCGGAGCTGACGACGCTCGACGCGATGCTGCCCGAGGTGGACTTCCTGACGCTCCACGCGCCGCTGACCGACGAGACGTACCGCCTGATCGGCGCGGCGCAGCTGGCGCGGATGAAGCCGAGCGCCTACCTGATCAACTGCGCGCGCGGCCCGCTGGTCGATCCGGAGGCGCTGTACGAGGCGCTGGTCGCGGGGCGACTGGCCGGCGCGGCGCTCGACGTGACCGATCCCGAGCCGATCCCCGTCGACAGCCCGCTGCTCACGCTGGACAACGTGCTGGTGACGGCGCACACCGCGGCGAACTCCGACGAGTCGTTTGCCGACTGCCAACGCTGCGCCGCCGAGCAGGTCGCGCTCGTGCTGAGCGGCAAGCCGCCGACGAACCCGATCGACGAGCCGTGGCTGCGGCGCAGCGCGGTCGAGACGACGTTCGGCGGGGTGTGAGGCGCCAGGCCGATGGAGTTTGGCATCTTCGACTGGATCGACCGCGATCCGCTGGTGCTGGCCGACACGTACGAGCAGCGCCTGCAGGTGATCGCCGCGGCCGACGCGCTCGGCTACTGGTGCTACCACCTGGCCGAGCACCACGGCACGCCGCTGGGCATGGCGCCCGCGCCGGGGCTGTTCCTGGCGGCCGCCTCGCAGCGCACGCGGCGCATCCGGCTTGGCCCGCTCGTCTACCTGCTGCCGCTGTACAACCCCGTGCGGCTCGCCGAAGAGATCTGCATGCTGGATCATCTCAGCCGTGGCCGGCTGGAGCTGGGCATCGGGCGCGGCGCCTCGCCCTACGAGCTAGCGATGCTGAACGTGGACGTGGCCGAGACGAAGGCCATGTTCGACGAAGCGCTCGACATCATCTTGATGGGGCTCACCACCGGCCGCGTGGACTACGCCGGGGAGCACTACACGTTTCGGGACGTGCTCATCCCCACGCGGCCGTACCAGCAGCCCTACCCGCCGCTGTGGTACCCGACCAGCAACCCCGCGTCGATGCCCTGGGTGGGCGAGCAGCGCTTCAACCTGCTGTTCGCCCACACCACGCGTGACCTAAACGAGCAGCAGCAGATGCTCGCGGCCTACGAGCAGGCCCTGGCCGCCGCGCCGGCCGCGGCCGCGCTGAACGCGCCCGCGGGCGCGCCGCGCTACGGGCTGGTGCGCCACGTCTGCGTGGCCGAGACGGACGCCGATGCGCTGGCGATCGCGCGCGCGGCCTGGCCGGCGTGGCACGCCAGCTTCAACTTTCTCTGGCGGCTGCACGACAACCCGCGCCACGAGGACTCGGCCGACTTCGACGGCGCGGTGGCGAGCGGCATGGCGGTCGTGGGCTCGCCCGCCACGGTCGCGGCGCGGCTGCGGGCGCTGGTCGCGGCGACGGGCGGCAACTACTTCGCGGGGTGCTTCTCGTGGGGCAGCCTGACGCTGGAGCAGCAGCTCACGTCGCTGCGGCTGTTCGCGGAGCGCGTCATACCCGCCTGCCGCACTGCCTGACCAGCGCTTACTGGGGCGCGCCCCGGCTCCCGTGATCGGGATGGGGCCTCTCCCCCGCCCTCACACCTGCCGCCCCAGGAACGCGGCCAGGCGGTCGTGGATGGGGGCGTCGGCCGGGCAGGGCTGCTCGGGGCCGAATGGCCCGCCGGGGCTGCGCGCCCCGGCGGGCATCGCCTGCCGCGCGCGCTCGAGCACTGCCGCGCTCACCTCGGGGTCGAGCGTGCGGTCGCGGCCGGTGGCCTTGGCCAGGTCCCAGGTGTGGACGAGCTGGTCCGCGATGTTGAAGCCGATGGCCTGCGCGCCCGGGATCTGCCCGAACGGCAGGTTCAGCGTGCGCTCCAGCGCGCCGGGCGTCTTCCAGGCGGCGATCGCCGCGCGGGCCGAGGCGGCGTAGGCGGCGGCTGGATCGTCGCCCGACGGCGAGCTGTCGAGCGCCGGCGCACCGACCTGGGGCTGGCCGCTCGCCCCGGCGGCGAACCGCCAGTTGACGCCGATCATGTGGTCGAGGAGCTGCCGCACGTTCCACTCGCTGCACGGCGTGGGCTTCGACAGGTCCTCGGGGCGGAGGCTGGCGACCATCCGCTCGGCGCCCTCCAGGGTCCGCTGGCACATCTCGATCTGGTCCATCGTTGCGCTCCTTCATGGTGTGTCGCGTGCAGCCCGCTAAGACTACCTTCGAGTAACTCCTGCCGCGGCTGCTTCGTCCGGCGCTAACCTGACGATCAGGTGAGGATAGCATCTTGACGAGGGGGCGGACGCGGCCCATAATCGGCCCAGCGTCGCGGCGGACGGCGGCCGTGAGCGCGGGGCGAGGGCGCGCGAAGGGAGGGCGTCATGGACATCCGCGGTGTGGGTACCCCGATCAGCTACTCCGACGACAACCCGATCACGCAGTGGGCGCACGAGTTTCGGCACCAGCGCGACGCGCAGAAGCGCGAGCCGCGCGACGAGGCCGAGCGCAAGCTGCTGGCGCGCTGGATGGGCTGGCGCGGGCGCATGGAGCTGGAGCAGATCGTGGGCTCGGCGTGCTACGCCTACAGCCATTTCAGTGGCGAGCTAGACAGCGAGTGGCGATACGTCCTGGCCGACCACATCCGCACCGAGGCCGGCCACGGCTGGGGCTACATCAAACAGGGCGATCTGATCGATCCCTCGGTAGACCACTCGCAGCCTGATCCCGACTTCGAGGACGAGTACGGCGTCACGCTCAACTATCCGCACATGGAGCTGATGAAGCGCGACTTCCTGAGCTACCTGATCGCGGGCAACCTGTGGGCCTACGGCACCGTGACGGCGCACACGATCCAGAACATCATCATCACCACGCCGAAGGTGCTGGACTTCGAGACGCGAGTGGTGGAGGCAGAAGAGCAGGGCCACCACGACGCCGCGCTGCAGAAGCTGCACGACTACGTGTGGCAGCTCATCGACCGCTATGGCGAGGCGCCGATCCGCCAGCGCATCGCGGAGATCGACGCGGCGGCGATCAACTGCGGCTCGCGCGTGATCTTCTACCCGCCGTGGCGCGACTTCCTGCGGCAGTACTTCGACGCGCCGATCGAGAACGCGGCGCGGTTCTTCGAGTGGCGCGAGTACCTGTACTTGAACGTGCTGGGCTTCCCGCCCGAGCCGGTGCGGCCGAAGCACTGGCCCAAGGAGGTGCCCATGCCGGCGCTCGTCGGGGCGTCGAGCAGTTAGCGCGCGGGACGCGCGGGCGGGGATAGCGCGGCGGAGGGAGCACGATGCGATGGCCACTCGGCGGGCTCGTCGTCGCGCTCGCCGTCGCCGCCTGTAGCGCTCCGGCGGCGCCCGCGCGCCTGTCGCCCGCGAGCCAGCCGAGCGGCGCGGGGCCGCCGACGGTCGAGGGCGCCGCGTCGGCGGCCCCGCCGACGCCGGTGACACTGGCGGCGAGCGAGAACGTTACGTCGAACGTGTTCGTGTGGCTGGCGCGCGACCAGGGGCTGTTCGAGCAGCGCCACGTCGCCATCGACCTGCAGACGATCAACGCCATCAACGCCATCAAGGCGCTCGTCGCGGGCCAGCTCGACGGCGTGCTGCTCGGCAGCCCCGAGGTCGTGGCGGCGCGCGCCTCCGGGGTCGATCTCACGATCGTCGCCGTGTTTGTCTCGCTGTACAACCAGATCATGGTGGTGCCGCCCGAGATCACCGCCGTGGAGCAGCTCCGCGGCCGCACGGTCGGCGTCATCACCAAGACCTCGGTGAACGGGGTCGGCACGGTGGCGGGCCTGCGGGCGCTGGGCCTGGAGACGCCGCGCGACTACCAGGTGTTCGAGACGGGCGTGGCGGGCGTGTACACCGGCCTGGCGAACCAGCTCATGGCTGGCAACGTTGACGGCGCCGCCCTGGAGGCGCAGCTGGCCCGGCGCGTGGTGGCGCAGGGCTACCGCGAGCTGTACGACCAGGCGGCGATGGGCACGCCCGGGGCGGCGGGCGCGCTCACGTTTCGGACGGACTACGTGCGCGCCCATCCCGAGGTGGTGCAGCAGGTGGTGGACACGCTCATCGCGGGCGTGAGGTATGCCAAGTCGCACCGCGAGGAGGCGCTAACCGCCCTCCGCGTACACTCGAAGCTGGATGACCCGGCCGAGCTGGACTTCGTGTACGAGCGCGTGGTGCAGCAACTGCTCTCCGCCACGCCGTACCCGGCCCCCGAGCAGTTCCCCGACGTGATCGAGGCGCTGGCCGCCGAGCAGCCCGCCGTGCGCTCGCTCGACATCTCCACCCTCATCGACCGTCGCTTCGTAGACGACGCCCTGCGGCGCTCGCGCCCGCGCTGAGGACGGCGGCTGAGGTTCCCAAGGCGGCCGGTGCCAGTCGACCACCGGCAGTCGCCACTACACCGTGTTAGCGTCTACCAGGGTCCAGCCGTACTGAGCAAAGTTGTGGTCCAGGGAGAAGGCGTAGCTGATCCTTAGCCGCTCCATCACCGCGAAGAAGATAGCATCGTTCAGCGAGAAGTCCTTATCGGAATATCGGGCAATGATTGCCCGCGCGCGCTGCTCATCTCGAACGCTGACGCGGACCACCGTGGTGGCCTGGCTGGCGTCGATCTCGGTCAGCACGCGTGCAGCAACCGTGCGGTTGATTCGTGTCAGAACGAGAGCGTGCAGTTCGGCAAGCGTGAAGTTTGTAGTGAACAGGCGACGCCGCTCAGCAACCAGTCGTATCATCATCGTACTGGCATTGGAATGGCTCGTGTCGCGGCGGTTCACGAGAACGAAGTAAGCAGAAGTGTCGACAAAGACGCGGTGTCTGTGCGCCGGCGGATAGCTCATCGATGTCGATCGGCATCATAAGCGTCGGCCAGATACTCCCGCTTATGATGAGCGATATCGGTTGGCTCGGCTGACTCTCCGATGCCGATGATGTTCAAGATACAATCGTGCTCGGCGCGTGCCGCCTCGGATGGACGAGCAGATTCCTCCTGGTTACCCGCTCGCTCAATCGGCGTGATCACGGCGATGTCGTGATCGCCACGCCGGAGGACGCGTCCCACGCCACTTCGCTGAACTTCTTCGGCCAGGCGCAACAACTCGGGCGATGCTGTAACGTCAATCGATAGCAGCTCTCTGCTCATGGTTGTCTCCTCGCTCCGTGCCCGACTCCGACGACGCCGAGCCCGCGGGGACCGACGCCCCTTGGCCTGCCACGCAGGCTATCAGCAGCATTGTCCCAGACCATATTGTACCGGTCGTGGGCCCCGGCTGGGCGGCTCGCCGTCCGGGGCGGCGACAGGCGCACGGACGGGTCAGGGGAACCCCGCGGCGGTTCCCTGGCCGCCGGTGGGGTCGGCCTGCGGGGCGAGGAGCATGCCGGCGGCGACGGTTTGGTTAGTGGGCTCGTCAATGAGGATGAAGCTACCGGTGGCGCGGTTGCGCGCGTAGGCGTCGTAAAGCAGCGGCGTGGTCGTCCGCAGCGCCAGGCGGCCGACGTCGTTCAGGCCGAGCGTGGTATCGGTCGGGTCGGGCTGCGCCGTGTTCACGTCCAGCCGGTACTGCAGGCCGGCCACCAGCGCGCGGGTGGTGCGGGTCGTGTGCTTCAGCAGGTAGCGGCCGTTCGGCTGCAGCGGCGTCGGCGCCAGCCAGCAGACGAGCGCGTCGACCACCTGACTCACCGTCGGCGGGCTGTCGGGGTGGCAGAGCAAGTCGCCGCGGGACACGTCTAGCTCGTCGGCCAGGCGCAGCGTTACGTTCCGCGGCGGCGCGGCCTCGGCGAGCGGGCCGTCGAACGTCTCGACCGTCTGGACGTGCGTGCGGAGGCCGGAGGGCAGCGCCAGCACCTCGTCGCCGGGCCGCACCACGCCGCCGACCACCTGGCCGGCGTAGCCGCGGTAGTCGGCGTGCTCCCGCCTGTGCGGCCGGATGACGAGCTGGACCGGAAAGCGGAGCCCGGTGACGCTCACAGGGGCGCGCTCCACTTGCTCTAGGTACTCCAGCAGCGGCGGGCCGTCGTACCAGGGCAGGCGGTCCGAGCGCCGCACCACGTTGTCGCCGTGCAGCGCCGAGATAGGGATGAATGTCGCGGCGCGCACGGCGAGCGAGGCGAGCAGCGGGGCGAACGCCTCGCGGATGGCGGCGAAGGCTCCCTCGTCGTAGTCCACCAGGTCCATCTTGTTCACGCACAGCACGAGGTGCGGCACGCGCAGCAGCGACGCCAGCACGGCGTGGCGCCGCGACTGCTCGGTGACGCCCCGCCGCGCGTCGAGCAGGACCAGCGCGAGGTCAGCGGTCGAGGCGCCGGTGACCATGTTGCGAGTGTACTGCACGTGCCCCGGCGTGTCGGCCAGGATGAAGCGCCGCCGCGGCGTCGCGAAGTGGCGGTAGGCCACGTCGATGGTGATGCCCTGCTCACGCTCCGCGCGCAGGCCGTCGGTGAGCAGCGCCAGGTTCACGTAGTCGGCGCCGCGCTCCCGGCTGGCGCGCTCGACCGCCTGGTACTGGTCCTCGTAGACCTGCCGCGTCTCGTACAGCAGCCGCCCGATCAGCGTGCTCTTGCCGTCGTCCACCGAGCCCGCGGTCGCCAGGCGCAGCAGGTCCCCGCCGTGTGCCATCAGAAGTAGCCCTCCCGCTTGCGGTCCTCCATCGCCGCCTCCGACGTGCGGTCGTCGGCGCGCGTGGCGCCGCGCTCGGAGATACCGGCGCTCGCGATCTCGGCCAGCACCGCGTCGAGCGTGCGCGCGGTCGAGCGCACCGCGCCGGTGCAGGTCATGTCGCCCACCGTGCGGTAGCGCACCGTCGCCACGAACGGCTCCTCGCCCGGCAGCAGCGGCAGGTATGGCCCCGTCGCCAGCAGCAGGCCGTCGCGCGCCACGACCTCGCGCTCGTGCGCGAAGTAGATGCTCGGCAGCTCGATGCCCTCGCGGGCGACGTACTGCCATACGTCCATCTCCGTCCAGTTCGAGATCGGGAAGACGCGCACGTGCTCGCCCCGGCGCACGCGGGCGTTGTAGAGCTGCCACAGCTCGGGGCGCTGCTGCTTCGGGTCCCACTGGCCGAACTCGTCGCGGAAGGAGAAGATGCGCTCCTTGGCGCGCGCCTTCTCCTCGTCGCGGCGGGCGCCGCCGATCGCCGCGTCGAAGCCGTGGGCGGCGAGCGTGTCCAGCAGCGTGGTCGTCTGCAGGCGGTTGCGCGACGCGCGTGGGCCGCGCTCCTCGATCACTCGGCCGCGGTCGATGCTCTCCTGCACTGAGCCGACGAGCAGCCGCTCGCCTAGCTCTGCCACCCGCCGGTCGCGGAACGCCAGCACCTCCGGGAAGTTGTGGCCGGTGTCGACGTGGAGGATGGGGAAGGGGAAGCGCGCCGGGCGGAAAGCCTTCTCCGCGAGGCGCAGCAGCACCGCCGAGTCCTTGCCGCCCGAGAACAGCAGCACCGGCCGTTCGCACTCGGCGGCCGTCTCGCGCATGATGAAGATCGCCTCCGCCTCCAGCGCATCCAGGTGCCGGTACGCCCGGGCGTCGTGCGGCGCGGCGGCTACTCGCTCGGCGACCGCGGCGCCGACAGAGCGCGCGACCTGTAGACTCATGCCTTCTCCTCCTGGCCGGGCGTCGGCCCGACTAGCTCGACGGCGCAGTGCATGCCACACTCCTTGGGCGCGTCCGTCTCCCACCACCAGCGGCCTGCCCGCGCGCCTTCACCCGGCGCCACGGGCCGCGTACACGGTGCGCAGCCGATGCTCGTGTAGCCCTGAGCGTACAGCGGGTGGACGGGCACGTCGTGCGCCCGCACGTAGTCCCACACCTGGGCCTCCGTCCAGCGCGCCAGCGGATTGACCTTCACGAGGCCGCCGTGCTCGGCGTCCAGCTCGACGGTTTCCACGTGCGAGCGCGTGACGTACTGGTCGCGGCGCAGGCCGGTGATCCACGCATCCAGGCCGCCTAGCACGCGCCGCGTCGGGTGCACCTTCCGCACCTCGCAGCAGCGCAGGCGCAGCGGCACCGAGCGGTAGAACAGGTTCGGGCCCCCCGCGCTCACCAGCGCCGCCACCTCGGCGTGGTCGGGCAGGTAGACCTCGACCGCGATGCCGTAGCGTGCCCGCACGGCCTCGATCGTGGCGTAGGTTTCGGCGGGGAGGCGGCCCGTGTCGATGGTGAACACCCGCACGCGCGGATCGACGCGCCACGCCATATCGAGGATCGCCATGCCGTCCACCTGAAAGCTGGTACAGACGGCCAGCCGCTCGCGCGGGAAGGTGGCGAGCGCCCAGCGCAGCACGTCCTGCGGCCCGCGGTCGGCCAGCGCGCGGGCCTGGCGGACGATGGCGTCGGGTGTCCGGCGCCGCAGGGCGGCGCCAGCGGCTGGCGCCCGAGCCGGCTGCAGGGCTAGGGAGCCCCCGACTTGAAGGCTGGGCCAGCTGTCGGGCTCACTGGCCCGGCCTTCAGGCCGGCTCTTGTCCGGCGCGGCGCCATCACTCCCGGACCGGCCCGCAGGCCGGACCAGGGCTGCCGCCGGCTGCTCCAGATACCCGAGCCGCTCCAGCGCGGCGACGACCTTCGCCGCGCTCTCGTCCACCGACTCTCGCTCGGTATCCACGACGACCTCAGGGCGCAGCGGCTCCTCGTAGGGGTCGGACACGCCGGTGAAGTGGGCGACTTCGCCGCGCAGCGCGCGGGCGTAGAGTCCCTTCACGTCCCGCTGCACCAGAATGTCCAGCGAGCAGCGCACGTACACCTCGACGAACGCGCCGATCCGCTGGCGGGCGGCGTCGCGCGCCGCGCGGTACGGCGAGATGGCCGCCACGATGGCGACGGCGCCGTGGCGGGTCAGCAGCTCGGCGACGAAGGCGATGCGGCGAATATTGGTGTCGCGGTCGGCCTTGCTGAAGCCGAGCCCCTGGCTCAGGTGCTCCCGTACCACGTCGCCGTCCAGCCTCTCGACGCGCCGGCCGCGCGCGGCGAGCGTGGCTTCGAGCGCGCGCGCGAGCGTCGTCTTGCCCGCGCCCGAGAGCCCCGTCAGCCAGATCGTGAAGCCCCCGCGCATGCTTGCCTCCTCGTATCGCGTGTTGCCCGCCCCCGCTCCTCGCGCGCCCCCGCTCTCCCCGCGAGCGGGCCTCGTGCTCCAGAGCTGCGTGCGGTCGCGCATCAGGGCCCCCGCTCTCCCCGCGAGCGGGCCTCGTCCTCCCCCTCTCCTAGGGGAGCGGGGGGCCGGGCGGTGAGGTCCCTCTCGCTCAGTGCAGGCTCGGGCTGCCGACCGCCAGCGCCGGCGCCCCGCTGGCGCGCTTCTGGAAGAACCGGACGAGCAGGTAGCAGTCGATCAGCGCCGCAGCCGCCAGGACTACGTATGCGCCGGGGCTCGCCAGCAGCCCGATCTCGATTAGCGTCCGGGACAGGCCGAAGCCGACGACCCAGGCGTCGAAGCTCATGCAGATGCGGCGGAACGTCTCGGCTTCGAGCCGCCGGATGACGAACGCGCCCAGCGGGATGCCGACGATCACGCTCGGCACGATCGTCCAGAGAAGCTGCGCCGATTCGAGGGAGTACAGGCCGAGGAAGTAGTAGGCGGCCGCGGTTAACACGGACTCGACGATGCGGACCAAGCCGAGGCCGGCCCGGAAGTCTTGCCGGACGTACCCCTGGTTGTTGAACAGTAGCGCGAGCGGCGGCCCCGAGATCGTCGTCACGGAGTACAGCACGCCGAGCCCCGCGCCGAACGGCACCCCGACCGCGCGCTCGGCGTCGATGTGGCGGCGAACCCCCGATGCTTGCAGGAGGATCAGCGGCAGGAGCAGCGCGTACGTCCCCGTCTTCACGGCGCCGGGCGTGACGTGGGAGAGGGCCAGGCTGCCGACGAGAACCCCCGGCACGAGCCCACAGACGATGGGGAGCGTCCGCCGCCAGACGCGCGGCAGGCTCTCGCGGTTGACGAACACGACGTAGCCGTTCACCGCGACTTCGACGAGTACGAGCGCCGGATTGATCAAGCGGTTGCTGTAGAAGAGCAACGCCACGGGGACGGTCAGCGAGGAGAACCCGTAGCCCAGCGCGCCGTTGACCGTGGCGGCGAGCAGGGTGACCGCGATCAGGCTCAGGACGGCAAGGTCTGCAGACATCTAGCTCACGCCTCACCTTTCGAGTAAGCTCGCCCAGCGGCTTGTCCGAGCAGCGTGGAAACTGACGGCGGCGCGGGGCGCGCTCGCGCGCCGGCGTGTCGGCTGCGGAGGTGCGGTGTCTGGGCGCGCGCCGGTCCGTCGTGCAAGCCGATGGGACCGTGGCGGTCAATGGGGTGCCGGCGATGCGTCGCCGTGACGAGCCCACGCGAGCGCCAGGCCGCGAGGGGCGCCCCCGCCTCGCGGGCGGGGGCTAGCGACAGGCGGAGCCGCGGCCGATCTGGGGCCAGTAGTTGATGATGTGAGTCGAAATTATCTGGTACATCACGGCAGAGTATAGCGCGCGGTCGGCGGGGCGTCAACGGCTTTGCGGGTGCTTACTACCGGTGGCGCCCCGCTTGCTTGACGGTGCGGGCCGGGCGCGTCATACTCGCAGCGAGCAGGGTGTGGCGCGGGACGCGAGGGCGACGGCTAACAGTCCAGCGCGGCGGTCCGCGGGAGCGTGGGGCGCCGGGCAGGCGGGGCCGCGCGGAGGAGAGCGCGCATGGACTCGAAGGACGTGCTGATCGAGGGCTACGGGCGCATCCCGCAGCTGCTGGGCATGGCGCTCGACGGGCTGACCGCGGAGCAGCTCGCCTACCGCCCGACCGAGCAGGCCAACTCCATCGCCTGGCTGGTCTGGCACTTGGCCCGCGTGCAGGACAAGCAAGTGTCCGACCTGGCCGGCCGCCAGCAGGCCTGGATCGGCGATGGCTGGCACGCCCGCTTCGACAAGCCCGCCGACCCCGACGACACCGGCCAGCGTTACACCGCCGAGCAAGTGGCCAGCCTGCGCCCCGCCGGCCCCCAGGTGCTGCTCGACTACCTGAACGCCGTCTACCAGCGCTCGGTCGAGTACCTCCGAACGCTGACGCCGGCGGACCTGGACCGCGAGCTGAACGAGCCGCGCTGGAACCCGCTGCCGACGGTGGGCGTGCGGCTGGTCAGCATCCTGGCCGACAATCTCCAGCACACCGGCCAGGCGCTGTACTTGCGGGGCTGCATCGAGGACCGCCACTGGTATCCTGCGTGAGGATGGGGATAGGGGATGGGGGCTAGGGGCGGCTAGAGGAGGATCATCATGGCGCAGACGGCACCGGCGACGCGGCGCGCGCCGGACCCGAACCACAAGGTTGAGATCGAGCCGAGCCCGCGCTGGGTGCGGGTCGAGGTGAACGGGACGACGATCGCCGACAGCAAGCGCACCATGCTGCTCCGCGAGACGAACAACCGCCCGGTCTACTACTTCCCGCAAGCCGACGTGCGCATGGACTTGCTGGAGCCGACCGAACATACCACCTACTGTCCCTACAAAGGCGACGCCTCCTACTGGACGATCCGCGTGGGCGACCGCGTGGAGGAGAACGCCGCCTGGGGCTACCTCGACCCGCTGCCGCTGGCCCAGGCCGTCAAGGGCTACGTGGCGTTCTACTGGAACAAGGTGGACCGCTGGCTGGAGGAGGCCGAGCAGATCTACGCGCACGCCCGCGACCCGTACCATCGGGTGGACGTGCTGGAGAGCACCCGTCACGTGCGCGTCGTGATCAACGGCGAGACGGTGGCGGAGACGCGCCGGCCGCGCCTGCTGTTCGAGACGACCCACCCGACGCGCTACTACATCCCGCGCGAAGACGTGCGCATGGACCTGCTCACGCCGACGGACAAGCACACCCGCTGCCCGTACAAGGGCGAGGCGTCGTACTGGACGGCCAAGGTGGGAGGTGCCGAGCTGCCGGACATCGTGTGGAGCTACCTCAACCCGATCGCCGAGTGCCCGCGCATCAAGGAGTACCTCTGCTTCTTCAACGAGAAGGTCGACATCTACGTCGACGGCGAGCTGCAGGAGCGGCCGATCACCGCCTGGTCGTAGGCGGCTGCCGAGCCGCGCCGGCGCCTGTTGGCGGCCGGCGCGGCGTGGAGGAGGACATGGGCAACAGCGGCACACTGCTCGTCGGGACCGTGGGGCAGGGGGTCATGCGCAGCGCGGACGGCGGGGAGAGCTGGGGCCGCGCGGGCCCTGGCCAGGGGATGCACTCGGACTGCATCGTGCGCTGCCTGGTGGCCCACCCGCGACAGCCCGAGGTGCTGTTCGCCGGCACCGACCTCGGCCTCTACCGCACGGACGACGCGGGCGCGCACTGGCAGCACCTGGATACGCCGATGAACGGCCAGGCCGTGTGGGCGGTGGCGATCGACGCGGCCGACCCCTCGCGCGTGCTGGCCGGCACCGGCACGCCCACGCCGCCCAGCATCTACCAGTCGACGGACGGCGGCGCGACCTGGGAGCGGCGGCGGGCCGAGTTCGCCGAGTCCTGCCCGGCCGTGGGCGTGCCGCGGCCCACGGCCATCGCCATCGACCCCACCGACCCGCGCTCGGTCTGGCTGGGCGTCGAGGTGGACGGCACGCGCCGCAGCCGGGATGGCGGCGCCACCTGGGAGCCGGCGGCGCCGCAGATCGTGAACCGCGACGTACACAACGTGCTGGTGACGGGCGGCGCCGACAAGCGGGTGTTCATCCTGGTGAACGACGACGTGTGGATCAGCGCCGACGACGGCGCGAGCTGGCGGAACGTCGGCGTCCGCCAGGTGTTCCCCTGGCACTACCCGCGCGGCATCACCGTGCGCTCGGACGACCCGCGCACAGTGTTCGTGACGGTGGGCGACACCACGCCGGGCCGCACGGGCGCGGTCATGCGCACGCGCGACGGCGGCGCCACCTGGGAGAGCCTGCCGCTGCCGGGTCAGCCGAACTCGGCGATGTGGGTGGTCACTTGCTCGCGCGAGGACCCCGACCTGATGTTCGCGGGCAGCCGCTATGGCTACCTGTACCGCAGCGAGGACGGCGGCGACTCGTGGGTGCGCTACTGGCGCGAGCTGAGCGAGGTCTCGGCCATCGCCTATGTGCCCGCCTAAGCATTCGGCCAGGGGTGGCGTGTCTGTTTGGCTTCGCCAAACAGACACACCACCCTGAGCCGGGAGCTTAGTATGACCGGGAGGGCAGGGGAGTGGCGCAGGAGCGGTTCGCCCGCCCCTGCTCTCCTGTTCGCCTGACCGCGGCCCCGTGGCGCGACTGTGACCCGGGCGCCTCGGAGCGGCGCCCGCGCCACGCGCTACCATTCTCTGGAGCGACTTCCAAAGGCTGCATCTCTGAATGTCCGATGCTCCGTCCGCCCCTACTGTCGATGCTCCTGCCCTGCTGGTTGCTGACCGCGAGCGCGTGATGCGTCTGCTCGCGCGCACGGGGCTGCTGGCCAGCATGCTCGAAGGGCTGCTGGCCGAGCAGCTACGGACGCAGGCCGAGCACGCCGCGCTCCAGGGACGCCTGCGCGAGCTGGAGGCCCGGCTGGCCGCGGCGGCGCCGGGCCCGCTGCTGTCGGCTGGCGCCTTCTCGCGTATCCAGCGCGCCCAGCGCGCCCGCGACGACCTGCGCGACGATTTGCGGCGGCTCCGCGAGCGCTACGCGGACCTCCCCGACCCTGAGCCGTCGCCCGACGATAGCTCACCGGGCGGAGAGCCGCCTGGCTCCGGCTGACCGCACCGCTCGAGGCCCGCGATGCAACCCGCGTTGGCCAACACGAGATAGCCGCGCGCACGGGCACCCTGCGGCGCTGTGGCCCAGCCCGGCGGTGTCGTGCGCCGGCGCGGGCACTGCGCCGCGGGGCGGTGCAGTTGACGGGCGGACCGGCAAGCTGGCACACTTGGGGTCATCGCGGACCCGTGCGGCGGTATCTGTCCTGGCGCGTCCGCTGGCGGGCTCGCTTACCTCGGCGGCGCCGTCTCGCCGGCTAGCACCCCCACCTCGCCGCTCCACGGCCCGCTGCCAGGGCGGCGGTGCTGCAGACCGCGCGTGCATCGTCCGAACGGCCGTGGGACCGTGGCCCTGGAGAGCAGGAGCGCCGCCAGCAGACGAAGGAGGTTCCGGTGAGCCAAGTCCCGGTGGTGCAGGGCGTAGCGTGTGTGCTCGCGCACGTGCCCGGGCTCGTGCCGCTCGGCTCCAAGCCGTGGCGCGAGCTGGCGAAAGACCCCTCGCTGCTCGGCACGCTGCGCGGCCACCTACGCGACTACCGGGAGGCCGTCGCCTACGGTCCGAACCAGGCCTTCATCGGCAACCTGCGGCCGCAGGCGCTGTTCGACGCACCCCAGCCGTGGTGGCAGCACCCCCGCGCCGAGGCGCCGCGCGCCGGTCGCTTTGGCGAGATCGTGTCCGAGGAGGAGTTCTGGGGACTCCTGAAGCTGGCCGACGACTTCGACCTCGTCCAGCTAGACGAGCAGGTGGCGGCGGCCGCCGCGGAGGGGCTGGGGCGCCACCCGTTGCTCGGCGGGACGGACCTGGCGAAGCTCGCGAGCGGCGCGGCGCCGAGCACAGTCGCGGCGGGCGCGGCGGCCCCCGGCCACCTGGCGCTTGTCGACGCGGGGGGCCGCTGCGTTGGCTACGCCGTGCCGGGCCACGAGGAAGACGCGAGCCAGACGCCCCACATCCTGCTGGAAAACCTGGCGGCGAAGGCGACCGGCGCGCTCGCAGTGCGCCACCTGCTGTCCCAGACGGGCACGGCGCCCGACCGCATCGACTACCTGCTGGGCTGCGGGGAGGAGGCGGTGGGCGACCGCTACCAGCGGGGCGGTGGCAATTTGGCGAAGGCGATGGCCGAGCTGGCCGGGCTGCCCAACGCGAGCGGCGCGGACGTCAAGGCGTTCTGCTGCGCGCCGGTACACGCGCTGGTGTTGGGCGGGGCGCTCATCGCGGCGGGCGTGCAAGAGCACGTCGTGGTCGTGGGCGGCGGCAGCCTCGCCAAGCTGGGCATGAAGTTCCGCGGCGCGCTGGCCCACGATCTGCCGATTCTGGAGGATTGCCTGGCGGCGGTGGCGATCCAGCTCGGGCCGGACGACGGCGCGGGCGACCCGCGGCTGCGGCTCGACGTGGTGGGCCAGCACAACGTGGCGGTGGGCGGGGCGCCGCGGCCGCTCTACGAGGCGCTGGTCCTCCAGCCGCTTCAGCGCGCGGGGCTGGCGATTCCCGACGTGGACCGCTACGCGGTGGAGCTGCACAACCGCGAGATCATGGAGGCGGGCGGCAGCGGCAACGTCTCGCGCACCAACTACCGCACGATCGCCAGCCTGGCGGTCGTGAGCGGCCAGCTGCCACGCGAGCGGGTGGATAGCTTCGAGCGGGAGCACGGGCTGCCGGGCTACGTGCCGACGCAGGGGCACATCCCCGCGGCGGTGCCCTACCTGGCCCACGCGCGCGAGGAGATGCGGGCGGGCGCGATGCGCCGCGCGCTGTTCGTGGCCAAGGGCAGCCTGTTCCTGGGCAAGATGACGAACCTGGCCGACGGCATGTCGGTCCTCGTCGAGCGCGCCCCGTAGGCGTCCGGCGGCGCTGGCAGGTGGCGGGAGCGCTCAGCGCGCGCGACGTAAGGGTAGGGAGCGTAGGATGCAGATGGCTCGTTGGGCGTTCGCGCTGGTGGTCATGGCCGCGACTCTCGGGTGCGCGGGCCGCTCCGCGCCCTCTGGTCCTGCGGCCAGCGAGGCGGCGCCCGCGGCCGCGGCGGCGCCCGCCAGCACGGCCGCCGGGCCGGCCGCCGCAGAGCATGAGACCATCCAGTATGGCTACAACCCGATCCTGGCCGGCGGCCCGATGTACCTGGCGCAGGACCGCGGCTATTTCGCCGAGCAGGGGCTGAGCGTCGAGTTCACGCCGTTCGACTCGGGCGCGTTGATGATCGCCCCGGCGTCGGCAGGCCAGCTGGACGTGATCGCGGCGGTCCCCAGCCCGAGCCTGTTCAACGCGCTCGTGCGGAACGTCGACCTGCGGGCCATCGCGGCCCAGAGCTGGTCGACGACGACCTTGCTGCTGCGGAAAGACCTGGCGGACAGCGGCCAGGTGAAGACGCTGCAAGACCTCAAGGGCAAGCGCGTGAGCTTCAACGTGGAAGGCTCGCCGGTCGATTACCAGCTGCGCAAAGTCTTCCTGTCACAGGGCATGACGCTGCAGGACCTCGACGTGGTGCGTCTGGCGAATACTGATCTGGCGGCGGCGCTCGCCAATGGCGCGGTCGAGGCGGGCGTCGCCTCGGATCCGCTGCCCGTCATGATCGAACAGCGGGGCATTGGCGTTCGCTTCGTCAACAGCGGCGACGTGATCGGCCCGCAGCCGAGCGGGCTGCTGGTGGTGGGGCCGGGCATGGCGAGCCGCGGCGACGCGACCGCCACCCGCTTCCTGGTCGCGTTCTTGCACGGGCTGCGGGACGAGCTGGGGGCCATCCACGAGCATAAAATCACCGATCCCGACGTGCTCGCGATCCTCAGCAAGTGGACCAAGGTGCCGGCCGAGACGATCGGCGAGGTGGACACTCCGGGGGCGGACCCCTCCGGCCGCATCGACCTGGCCAACATGAAGGAGCAGCAAGAGTTCTGGGTCCAGGAGGGGCAGGTGCCCACGCGGGCCGACCTCGACCGCTTCGTAGACTACAAGTACCTCGACGCGGCGCTGGCCCAGTCCCCCTAAGGCACGCCACCGCCGCGGGCGCCCTGTGGACGAGGGTTCGTGTCGCAATCGCGACGTACCCGAGTGCAGCCTGCGCTGACGCGAGAGCGTATAATCTAGCAGATTAGCTGTATGCGCCTTTCGGTGATAACAGTTCTTTGCGCGCCCAGGATACGGCTATAATTGACCCAAGAGTTGGTTTTGGAAGCGAGCATAGACTAGGCGACCACGGCCACGGAGCGAGCAGGGACGTACTCGGCCCGGTGGCAGCACTGTTTTAGCGAGAGATCGGCTGGGTCTAGCTCAGCTCAGGAATGTAGGACGGCAGGAAGTCGGGGTATTTCAACAACTTCGCTACCGACAGTGAGAAGGCTGACGGGAAGATGGCCAGTGGGGGCGCTATCGGGACGTAGCCTGAGGTGATGGCACATGCCGCCCTGCCTAGGCTGACTGGAGGATACGCTGTGCAAGGGTTCGACGGCGGCCGCCCCACCTCGGCTGCGGTCGGGTCGCGTGTGCTGGTTGTCGAAGATGAGACCGCGCTCGCCACGCTAATCTGCACGCTGCTCACAGGCGCGGGCTATGTGGCGGAAGCCGTCGGCTCGGGGCAGGAGGCGCTTGCCCGACTGGCGGCTGGCGACATCGATCTCGTGCTCCTCGATTTGATGTTGCCTGATATCAGCGGCCTTGACGTCTGTCGGCAGGTGCGTGCGAACGCCCAGGAAGTGTATCTGCCGATCCTCATGCTGACCGCGCTTGGCGGCGACGAGCAACGGGTAGAAGGCTTCACGGCGGGGGCTGACGATTATATCACTAAGCCCTTCAACTACCGGGAGCTACTCTCGCGGGTCAGGGTGTGGCTGGAGACGCGCCAGCGCCTAGTCGCGAATCAACGGCTCCTGGCCGCGCAGGCCCAGGCCCTCCAGGAGGCCCAGCACCGTGAGTTGACGGCGCAGCTGAATGCTATCCGCATGACGGCTCGGGAGCTGAGCGACATCGTCAACAACCGGCTGGCGATCGCCTCTGGAACGCTTGAGTTGTTGCGCAACGAGGCGGACTTGCCGGCGCCGTTGGAGCGGATGGCGGCGCAGGCGCAACAGCGGTTGACCGAAGCCTCGGAGTCCATTCAGCGGTTAGGCCGCATCTGGCGCATGAAAGTACGAGCGACTGCCACTGGCCCCGCGCTCGACCTTGCCGGGTCGACGCGCGCGCGAAAGCGGGTGCCCACACGGGCCGCATCTCCCCATAGCCCCCGCGCCACGGGATGACACGCGGCGCAGCACGTCGAACGCGTCCAAAGGTGTTCGAGATCGGTCCCAACCCTCCCACGGTCCTGCCAGCGGTCGGCTCTCTGTGCGTCCCGGATAACCTCGGCACGCGTCCGCTTCACTAACCCTTCACCGCGGGGTTGCTCGCTTCATCCTGGACTCTTCGTACGATGATCCCATCAAAACACCCTGTGATTGCGGTGGGACGAGGCATGATCGATTCCTGGGGTGGAGGTGCCCCGCTCGCCCATCACCGCCAGGAATTCGGCCAACGTCCAAGATCGCGCGCCCAATGGCGTTTGCTAGGCCTGCTGAGCCTCTGGCTGATGGCTAGTGTCGTGGCGCCGACCGAGGGTGCCCTAAGGCCGTATGCCAGCGCCAGCGCGGCCAGCACCTGCTCTCCGCGCCCCCCTGTAGGCGTCGCTACTGTGCCGACGAATGATGGCCGGCTACAGGCCACGATCACCGCCAACGTCAACGCGAGCACACCTGCCAACGCAATTCAGCAGCTCCAGTTCAAAAGCAATGGCTCCTCCAACGCGATCGTCGAGATTCAAGGGCAAACTCGTACTGGGAACTTTAGCATTCGCTTCGCTCCGCCGGTGCAGACCGTCGCCTTCTACGTCCGCCCCGCAAATCCCAGCCTAGCAGTTACACAAGCCTTTACAGTGCAAGATGCGTGCGGCAACTGGGACACATTCGTCGGCGCCTCACCGAGCGCTCTATCGCTGGCGAGCCCAACCCCGACAGCAACGACTGCCCCCTCCCCGACGCCGTCACCCACGCGCACGGCGACGCCCACCCCGCTCCCTCCACCGAGCTATACGGCAACTGCTGCTCCCACGTCCGTTGTAGTCAACACCGCTACGCCGACGCCGCTGCCGACGCGGACGCCGACGGCGACGCGCACCGCGACGCCCACCCTGCCGCCGACGCCCAGCTACACGGCCACCGCTACTGCCACGACTGTTGTAGTCAATACGCCCACGGCGTCCCCCACCCTAACCGCTACGCCGGTGTCCGGGACCAGCCTCCCCCTGTTCAGCCTGCCGTTCCAGGGAGCGTATGCCGTGTTCAACCCGCTCGACCACAGCGGACCGACCGGTGGCACGGGGATGGGCCCGGTGCTGACGTGGTGGGGGGAGACGATCCAGGCAGAGGCGCATCACGAAGGGCTCGATTTTCTGATGCCCCAGGGGACGCCCATCCTCGCCGCCGCGGCGGGCCAGGTGGTGCAGGCGGGGGCCGTCGGACCGCAGTGGTGCGCTTTACTGGGGACCAACGTCACCGTCGACGAGGTCGTCATCGAGCACGACGTGGGGAGCGAGCGCATCCAGAGCGCATATCTCCACCTCAGCAGCGTCGGCGTCCAGGTGGGACAGACGGTGCAGCAGGGCCAGCAGATCGGGCTGTCGGGGAACACGGGGTGCAGCACGGCGCCACACCTGCACTTGGGCGCCTATCGCTTCGTGGCCAGCCAGAACGCCTTCGTCGTGATCGATCCCTTCGGCTGGGCGGGCAGCGGCCCCGATCCGTGGGCCACGAACCCGAGTGGCGCGCAGAGCCTATACCTCTGGCTGCCCGGGCAGGCGCCGCCCTTCTACCGGGAGGTCCAGAACACGCTCAATCCCAATGCCGGCGACAACGCGCCGGTGGGGATCACGCGCGTGCGGTACGTCGGCGTCAACGACGCGGCCAATCCGAACAACGAGTTCGTGGACGTCACGATGGACCCGCGGTACGTCTCGGGGGGCACGTTCGATCTGAGCGGCTGGCGGCTACGGAACAACAGCGGGACCACGTACACGTTCCCCTCGGGCACCAAGCTGACCACCAGCAGCCCGACGATACACGTGTTCACCGGCTCGGGGCCGAACACGACCACGCAGCTCTACTGGGGACGGGCGAGCGGCGTGTGGGACAACATGGGCGACTGCGCGCACCTGCTCAACGCGGCCGGGACCTACAACTACGACGTGACCTACGGCCCCGCCTGTTGAGTCCCCGACACGGCGCTCGGCGCGCTCGGCCGCGCGGTCAGCCAGCGCAGCGGTACGTCAGCAGCGTCTCGCGGGTAAGCGGGCTAGGTTGGCCGTCGAGACGGATGGGCTGGCGGACGGCGACTACTTCGAGATCCTCCAGGCGCTCCGCGTCGGCGTGGGCCTGATTCCACTGCCGACAGAGGTACGCTCCGTAGAACGGCCGCCGATCCTTCCAGGCGCTCGACGTGTCTAGGCCCTCAAGGTACTTGAACCAGTGGTCGTTGAGGTACGCGGCCGCGCCGGCGGCGGGGCGCGTGAAGGCCACCGGCCCGCCGCCGCGGTAGACGTCTACTTCCTGGCCATTCGCCAGAGTGCCCGGCACCACGAACCAAGTGCTCGTCTGGGGCACGCTGGGCGCGAACATGGTCCACTTTTGGTCGAGCCCAATCGGGGCGCCGGCGCCCGCCACGATGGATGGCAGATGGAAGGGGAGCTGCGGGAGGCCGGAGACGTTTTGGAGCACGACGTACGTCAGACAGCAGGCCACGGTGAGGCGCATGGTGGGGCCGGGCTCCCAGAAGCGTCCACCAGGCAGCGCCCGGCTCGCGCCGTGCGCGGCGCGAGCGCGTAACCAGCGGAACAGGGCGTTGCCGGCGACGGCGGACTGGGCGTGGCGTAGCAGCGGATGAGAGGCCGCGCGAAGGCTGGCCCCGGCGGCGCCCCGCATTCGCAGCGCCACGAGCCGATCCCAGCACGGCGACGGCACCAGGCCGAGCATGACCGCCATGCTGATCCACGGAAACAGCCCCAAATTGGCGATCGTGAGCCAGAAGCCAGCCTGCAGCGCGACGAAGCCGAGAATCGTGACGATGCGCAGGCGTGCGGTCCAGAACGGCGCCAGCAGCAGCAGGGGGCCGATCGCCTCCCAGGCGAGCACCGCGTGAGTCAGGAGCCGAAGCGCGTCGGGATACTGCGCGAGCGCCTGGCCCAGCGGCGTGGCGAACTGGGCGAGATTCAGGACGTAATAGACGGCCGTTCCGTCAACTCGCCAGTCGCTGCCCGATTTCAGCAGCACGGCAAAGCCGTACACCATGGCGATCTGCAAGACGTAGGCGGCGCTCACGAGGTTCGAGACGCTCCGCGGGAGGCGCGCGGGCTTGCCACGCAGGAGGCTGTCCAGGGACCATCGGACGCCGCAGGGCAGGAAGATCGCCCAGAAGAGGGCGATGCGGAGCAGTACGTCGGCGCTGCTGAGGACGAGCGGGTTGCGATACTGCAGCGAGAGCAACAGGCCCAGCGACAGCGCGGTTGTCCACCGGGTCCGGTAGCCCACCAGCATCAGGACGGCCAGGGCCCCGGCCAGCGCGAACAGGGCGGCCTGCGCCGCCTCGCCGCCGACGAGCAGGTGCAGCGACAGACGCTGGGCGAGCGGGGAGCTGGCGAACGCTTCGCGCGGGAGGACGCCCGCGTCGGTATAGTGCGCGGCCAGGTCCCAGGAGCGCCGGTAGAGGTCCACGAGAATGAGGAGCGCGAGGCCAATGCGGAGGGCGGCGAGCGAACGCAGGTCCAGCGCGAACACGGTCGTGGCGCTGGCCTTGAGGTGCGCCTCGAGCGGGCGGAGGACCGACGTCGCCGGCCACGCGGTGTGGGGTGGAGCTTGGAGCATACTGGACCTCCCGACGCCCGCCGGTCCACAACGGGGAGACTACACCGCTTCCGGGTGGGCCCGTCACCGGGACAGCGGCCCGGCCCTCGCTGCTTAACTCGGAGACAGGCGCGGCCCTCGCGGGGCCGCGCCTGTCTGCCGAGCCGAGAGTAGCTTACGCGCGATGCCCGTTGCGCCGCCGCTGATAGAGCCCGAAGCCGCTCAGGGCCAGCACGCCCACGCCGAACAGCACGATGCTATCCAGCTCGGGAGTCGCACCCGTGGTGGTAGGCCCCGAACCGGTGGTGCTGCTGGTAGTGCTGGTGGTGGTAGTGCTGGTGGTGCTGGTGGTGGAGGGCGAGTTCGTACAGGCGTGGCTCAGCACGAAATTGCCGAAGGTGATGGACGGCGTTGTGCTCAGGGTAGCAGCGAGCAGTTGAGCCGCGGTGAAGGTGCCGGTGGTCGTGAGGAACAGATGGATTGTGCCTCCGTTCTGGTCAAAGGACTGACTGGTTTGGCCGTTCACGGTCACGGTCGCGCTCGATACCGTGGCCGACGGTTGTGTGACGACGAACAGGTACTCGGTGGAGCCCACGGGAGGTGTAAGATCGGAGCAGTCTTGAGTTTCAGCGCCGTTTGCACTGGTGGAGCTGGTTCCGCACGACTGTCCCTGGCCGCAGACCAGGCCGGTGTGTGGCGTCGATGTGCTGGCCAGCGCTGGGCCTGCCACGAGTAGTAGCACGGCTAGCGCGGCAAACAGCGGCAGGACCTTGATGCCGAGAACTCCGCCCGCGTGTTTCATTATAGTCTCCCCTCTTCGCGCGATACCCTTAGACACCGTGATTAGGCAGCCTGGAGACAGCGTGATTAGGCAGTCTGGCCGCAGTATGCGCGAGCCGGGTTGAGATTGCGCTGTGGCCGGGTTGAGCCCCGGTTGCACCCGGCTCGATCTCCAGGCGGCGTGAGGGTTTCATCGCTGCGGGGAGGGCCTCGCGGCCAACCTCGTGGAGCAGACGCTGCACACGGCGCGTATGGCGCATCCCCCCGGGGCGTGATGCGTCCAGCCAAGGTCGGCCATCCCCGGAGCCAAGCACCCGGCCAGGGATGGTGTGTGTTTGGCGAAGCCGAACACACAGACTAACCTGGGCCGGCAGCTTAGGCCTATGTGCGACCAGATACCCGTCCGTACGTGATCAGGTGTCTCATGATGAGCGTGCGCGGTTGGGTCGCTGTTAGGCACCGGTTGCTGCGCCGTTGAGAGCGAGCCATGAAGAGCGGCGGGCCGCATCGAACCGGCGATCGGTGGCCCGGCGGGAGTAGACTTACCCCGCTTCGGCATGTAGGCACCCTTCAGGGCGTCATCCCCAAGCGGTCGGGGCTCCACCAAGCTGCGGCAACTTCAACTGCAAATCGATGGGGTGTTCATAGAGTCTCAACACTGGGCGCATATCTTTGCTGCTACACGGGGCGCTCCGTGAATCTGACCAGGAGGGGGGGCGATGGTGCCAGGGGGGCCGCCCAGCTAAAGCCGCCGTCTCGCACTAGCGCAGGCGCAGATCACGCTTGCGCCGCGGGCCCGGCGGTTGTCCCCGCCCGTGCGCCGGTGCGGCCCTCGCGAAGCGTGGACTGTCAAGCTGGGCTATCTGGGGACTAGCCCGTAAAGCGCGGTGCCAGCAGCCCTTGACGGAGAGGTAGCTGCCAGGGACCCGCGTGTGAGGAGAGGCGTATATGTTCTCGTACCTCCAACGAGGTGTAGCAGCGAGCGTGCTGATCGCAATGGTGGGATTCAGCAGCCTCCTGCTCGCGTCCGCCACGCCGGCGGCGGCCGCATCCGCGTGTGCTGGCGAACCAAACGCCATCGCGCTGTCGCTGGTGATCGACCTAGAGCCGGGGCAGAACATCACTTTGGTGGGGAGCGGCGGCCCCCCCTTCACGGCATCGGCACACGTCACCGCGACCTGTACGCTGGACAACACCCCCGTGTCCGGGGCTGTCGTCCGCGTCTGGGCCAGCAATAGCGCGGGCATCGACGTGACATCCGCGAACGGCTCGCAAACCGGTGTGGTAATCCCGCCCGCGATGAACTTTGTCGTGACCAGCGGGACCGGTGCCACGCCGCCTTGCGGCAGCCCCGCGAGCGCGCTCAACTTCTGCGACGTCACCACGGATGCTAGCGGAGCGGCCGCTTTCACGATCACGTCCCCATCGGCCAATCCGGCGGCCCTGAACGGTCCGGTTCTGATCGGCTCCCACCGTGAGCAGGTCAGGCAGGCTTTCGGGACGACGTTGGTCGATCCAAATGGCGTGTTCATTGGGCCTGTTAACGGAGGCTCGCTCTTCGCATCGGTCCCCGCGGCGACGCCTGAGCTCGACAGCTTCGTGCTGTTCGGCGTGGGAGCCCTCGCTCTCGCCGGCGCTGTCCGAATGGGGCGGCGGGCTTCAACTGCCCCTTAGTCCGGGCCCGTATAGTGGGGGAGCAGCGGGCAGCTCGCTGCTCGCTTCCCCCACCGTACACCCGTCTGGTATTCTGAGCACGGTGCTCGCCACTCAACGGGAGTGCCGCGGGCCGATGAGAGCGACACGAAGGAGGCGACAGTGGCCAAGATGGTATTGGGGCTACTTGTACTGCTCGCCGGTGCCTTTGCCTGGAATGCACCGGCCGCGTTTGCGCAGCGCGGGCAATGTCTTAGCGGGGACTCCGGCATGGACCTGATTATGAACGGCGACGGCTTCGACGTGTCCGCCACGGCGTCGCTCGCGGTTTCTGACGATACGACGGTCGCGGCCGAGCTGCATAGGGCAAAGCAGGGGGGACCGGAAGAAATCATTGCCACGGGCACGGCTCTCAATTCTGGGAGCGGTGTCGTAGCGTATAGCGCGTGGGTATCGCGAGACAGTCTAGGTAGCCCCGGCGACGTCGTCTCCGTGTACGGGTACTTCAACGTGCCTGGACAGTCGCCGAAGCGAACGTGCGGGATCTTGAACATCCATCTCTAATAGGCCGTTAGCTACCCAGCTGGATCATCGTCTGAAGCTCCGCGAGCCGAGCGGTCAATAGCCGGAGGGTCTCCAAATCGTCCCGCAGCTCGGCTATCAAGCGACTCCGCTCCGGCTCGCGGAGCGCGGGCGAGCCCACCGGTGCAAGGTAGCCACACACGTCATCCCCGATGGTCCAGACATAGTCCGGCTGTCCGAGCGTGGCCTCCAGAGCCTGAGCCTTGGCTAGGAGCTGCTGGTGGACGCGGCTGAGCTGCGCCACGATGGCGCGCCAGTCGTCAGGCCCGAAGGTGACGTGAGCGGAGGGCATCGTTGGCCTCCCTTCGTTGCGCTGACCGCCGCCTATCTTGCCGGCTCCTGCCGCGCGCCATCCGGGGATGGGCTGTTGTTGCCGAGAGCGGGCAGCTCGAACCAGATCCTGGCCCCGCCGCCCTTACGGTTCTCGGCGCCGACCCGTCCGCCATGCGCGTGGACGAGATCGCGGACGATGGCGAGCCCGAGCCCCACCCCTCCGTTCGAGGCAGTGTTGGGTGGCTGATAGAACGGATCAAACAGCTGGCTGACGTCGCCTGACGGCAAGCCAGGCCCGCGGTCCGCCACCGCGAGCCGAACCCAGTCTTCCGTCCCGGTCAATCTCCCCTCAATCACGGTGCCCGGAGCGGCAAATTTGTTGGCGTTCGTCAGCAAATTGGCGCAGACGCGGGCGATCTGTGAGCGGTCGGCGAGCACTAACGGCAGGGGCGCAGGCTGCTGAATTACGCATTGTTGTTGCTTCGCGCTGAGCACCGGGCCGATCGTGCGAGCGCAGTCCTCGACCACTGCCCGCAAATCCAGAGGACGCCGGTCCAGGATGAGGCCGTGCTCCTGCATGGTGGTGAAGGTGTACAGGTTCTCCGCGAGGTGCTGGAGCCAGCGGGTGCCGCGCTGGATCGTAAGCGCCAGCTGCTGCGCCTGCGCTGCGTCCAGCTCGTCGAGATCCTCGCATAACAACTCGGCGGCCATGTGCACGGCCGCCAGCGGCGCGCGCAGATCGTGGGCCATCGCCGCGATGCACTCGGCCGCGGCCTGTGTCGTGTGCGGAAGGATAGGAGCGTTGTCCGGCTCCGGCATGTTGGGCTCCGGCTATTGGCTGGAAATCTCGTTCATTCGTCAACCGATTGGCAAGTGCGTTGGGGGCCTCTCACGAGCCGCGGTAGGCAGTGTCGCGATTCGCCCGGTCCAACACTAGCTTATCGTAGCAGACAGCGCGCGCATCTGCCGCCAAAGCGGCTCGGCTCCATGGCCCGGCTCGCGGCCCGGCGACCGAGCGGGACCGAGAACGAGAGCGGCGTGCCTGGCTCGCGCGCGCCAGCAGTCCCAGGCGCCACCGGATGTCTATGGCTGTTCAACGCGAACTATATCTGACCGGACTAGGCTAAGCACACCCGCGTCTGGTGGCGCATGGCCCCAGCTGGGTCGAGGCTGCTTGCGCCCATAGGGGGAGAAGGCGTGTGATGCCGCCCATCGGCGACCTGGAACGCTCAGAGCTGCCTGGGGATCAGCCACTGCGCGAGGCCCTCAGCGTTGTGCTGCACGGTGTGCTAGCACACGCGGTGTCGGACGAGGCCTACGACCCGGCGGCGGTTGCGGCTGCCCAGCGACAGTCACTGACGGTTGGCCGCCTATACGCCGAGCGTGGCTATTCCGTTGCCAGCCTGATTCGCGCGTATCACCAATTGCCCCACCAGATCCGGCATCTGCTGCCTCGGGCGGCGGAGCCCCGGACGCTTGAGCTATTGTGGTGGGAGAAGCAGCTGCGCGACGCCGTCAACGCGTTCCTTCTCATCGCCGTATTGGCGTTCGAGCGGGAGCAGCGGCAGCGCCGGGATGCGGAGCGGCAGGCTGCGCAAGACCAGGCCGTGCGGCACATGGCCGCGACCATCCGGGAGACCCTCCATCAGAGTCTGACGCTGCTTCGCGGCTATAGCGAGCTGCTGGCCGCTCGACCGGAGACTGATCCCGAGACGTCTCTGCTGGTGACTGAGATCCTGGAGGCGACGGATCGACTGACCGCGGATGCCCACCGCTTAGCGGCCGCCAACCGGTATGTGACCCACACGCACAGTCCCGGGCTGCAGCAGCTAGACCTCGACCGCGCAGCCGTATCGGCACCGCTGCCGTAGCACGCGCTCCTTAGTGCGCGGATACCTCGCAGGGGCGGGCGGATGCCCAGACGGGAAGCTGGCTCTCAACGTCATCTCAACGTCGCGATAACGCTCGCACCGCCATCGCCTCGCATACTCACGACATGATGCGGCGTACAGACAGAATCGTTGTGACTGGCGGGGCTGGCTTCATCGGCAGCCACCTGGTCGATCGCTTGCTCGCAGAGAGCTGCGCCGAGATCGTGGTCCTCGACGACCTCTCCACCGGACTGCTGGCGAATCTGGCTCAGCATGATGCGGAGCGGCGTCTGGAGGTGGTCGAGGGAGACATCCGCGATCCGGCGGTCGCGGCCGCCGTCCTGCGCGGCGCCGGCGTCATCTATCATCTGGCGGCCCATCCCGGGGGGAGCACGCCAGCAGACGCGGAACAGGCGTTCACTACTAACGTGGTGGGCACTTTCAATCTGCTGCGCGCCGCGGTGGCCCAGGAGTTTCCACGGGTCGTATTTGCCTCGTCCTGCGCCGTCTATGGCGAACCGATCAGCCTGCCAGTGGAGGAAAGCCATCCGCTGCTCGCCGCGGATTGCTACGGCGCAAGCAAGGTGGCGGCGGAAGCCTATTGTCGCGCCTTTCGGCGCGTGTTTGGCCTGGATACGGTGGTGCTTCGGCTGGCTCACGTCTATGGCCCGCGCGACCGCGACACCGTGATCCCGACGTGGATGAGCCAGGCCGCCAGTGGGCAGGACCTGTGCGTCCAGGGGGGCAAACAGGTCCTGGACTTCATCTGGGTGGGCGACGCGGTCGAGGCGCTCGTTCGGGCGGGGCGTCCCGATGGTCCCCTGCCGGCCATCAACGTCGCGAGTGGCACCGGCACGCGAGCGCACGACGTGGCGCGCCTTATCCGCCGACTCGTCGGGGGGCAGGGCCGGATCAAGCTCCTGCCAGCACCGCCCAGCGGCGTCACCCGCTTCGTCGGCAGCGTGGAGCGCATGCGCGAGGTGTTGAAGCTGGAGCCGCCGCTCGATCCGCTGGCTCATCTTCCCAGCCTTGTGCCGACGCCGGTGGGCGCGAGGTGAGCCACGTGAAGCCACGAGTCCTCCTGGTGGTCAACGCGGCCGTGGCGGCCACGGGCCCGCGCCCGGCTGGCCCCCGCAAAGACTACGATGCTCTGGCCGAGCGGCTTGGCGCCGACATTCTGGATCGTGGTGCCGTGACGCGACGGCCGCTCACCCGGCTCGCCGCCCGTGCTCTCGGCAGCCCGGTTGTGCAGGCGTGGCTGGCGTTTCGCCGCTGTCACCGCTACGACGTGGTGGTTACGGACGGGGAGGGAAGCGGCATTCCGCTGGCGCTCTTGCTCAAGCTCGCCGGCGCCCGCTGCCCACACGTCACGATCGGGCATCGCCTCTCGACGGCCAAGAAGCGCCCCTTCTTTCGCTGGCTGCGCGTCCACAGTCACTTCACACGCGTCGTTCTGCACTCGGTGCGCCAGCGTGACACGGCAATCCGCGAGCTTGGCATTCCCCCGGAGCAGTTGGCGCTGGTGCCGTACCAGGTGGACGCGGACTTCTGGCGGCCGCAGCCCGTGGCGGAGGAGCGCTTGGTGTGCAGCGCCGGGCTGGAGCACCGCGATTACCCGACGCTGTTCCGGGCCGTCGAAGAGTTGGACGTGCGGGTGGTGATCGGTGCGGCGAGCCAATGGTCGCATCAGCGCAATACCGCTGCCACGGCCACGCGCCCGGCGAACGTCGAGGTTGGCTCCTTTGATTATGTTGCCTTACGTGATCTCTACGCCCGCGCGGCGATCGTCGTGGTGCCACTGGCCGATGTGGATTTCCAGGCGGGAGTGACGACGATCTTGGAAGCGATGGCGATGGGCAAGCCAGTGGTGGTCACTCATACCGATGGCCAGACCGATGTGGTCGAGGACCGCCGTACCATCACGCGTGGCACCCCGTCGCGGCCGCGGCCGGTGAGCCTGCTGCAGATGTTGGCGGCCACGAGCGGCGTGGAGCTGGCGCCCAACGGCTTCTACGTGCCGCCCGACGACCCGGCGGCCATCCGCCGCGCCATCGTCTACCTGTTGGACCATCCGGCGGAGCGAGCGCGTCTGGGCGCAGCCGGCCGGCGGGCGGTCGAAGAGCTGCTCACGCTCGACCACTTCGTCGAGCATTTCCGCCGACTCATCCACGCGGCCCACAACGCGGGGGCGACCGTCAATAGGGCGTCGCGCCGCGGCGAGCCTCTCGACGCCGGCTACTCGCAATCCGCGTGAGAAGGTCGAGGTCATGCTGCAATCACTGCTCTCCAATCTCTTGACGCTGTTCGCCGCCGGGCTGTTCGTCCTCACCGCCTACCTGCTCGCGCTTACGGCCGCGGCTTTCAGCCCGCGGCGGGCGCCGCGGGCGGCGGGCGCGGCGCCGCGGCGCTTCGCGGTGCTCGTCCCGGCGCACAACGAGGAAGCGCTCATCGGGCGGCTGCTCACCAACCTGCGGCAGCTCGACTACCCCGCGCACCTGTACGACGTGTACGTTGTCGCGGACAACTGCCAGGATACGACCGCAGCCCAGGCCCGAGCGCTGGGCGCCCACGTTTACGAACGCTTCGACCTAGCGCATCAGGCGAAGGGCTATGCCCTCCGCTGGCTGCTAGAGCGGATTCGCGAAGACGGCCCCCCTTACGACGCGGTGGTGGTGCTAGACGCCGACTCGGTGGTGGCGCCCAATCTCTTGCGTAGCATGGACGCGCGGCTGGCCGGCGGTAGCCAGGTGATCCAGGCCTATTACTCCGTATTGAACGTGGGCGATTCGTCGGTAACCGCGCTTCGGTACACTGCCCTGGCGGCGATTCACTACCTGCGCCCGCTGGGGCGCGCGAGGCTCCGTTTGTCGTGTGGGCTCAAGGGCAACGGCATGTGTTTCGCCGCGCCGATTCTGGAACGGTTCGCCTGGCGCTGGTACACGCTCGCCGAGGACGTCGAGTTCCACCTGGCACTCGTGCGGGCGGGCGTGCGCGTGGATTTTGCGCCCGAGACCCAGGTGCTGGCCGACATGCCTGTCTCCTACGCGCAGGCGGCTAGCCAGAATACCCGCTGGGAGCGGGGGCGCCTGCAGTTGTTGCGGCGGCACGTGCCGGGCCTGCTGCTGGACGCCCTGCGCACGCGCAGCGCGATGCGGCTGGACGCCGTGGTCGAGCAGCTCATCCCGCCGCTCTCCGTTCCTTTCGTGCTGGGCGGCTTCTGCCTGCTCGGGGGCGGGGTGGTCCATAACGAGCTTGCCGCGACGCTCGGCGGCCTCAGCCTGTTGGGCCAGGTAGGCTACCTGCTAGCCGGGCTCGTCCTGGTACGAGCGCCGCGCCGTGCCTACGTGGCCCTGCTCTACGCGCCACGCTATGTGATCTGGAAGGTTAGCTTGTACGGCCGTGCTCTCGTTAGCACCCGGGCTGCCCGTTGGATCCGGACCACACGCTTGCCGGCTGCCGGTGCTGCGCGCGAGGCGCTGCCGCTCTCCATGCCTTCGAAGGCGCGTATCGAGGGGAACAATTAATGCACGCTACGTTCGACTATCTGATCGTCGGTGCGGGGTTCGCTGGCAGCGTGGTGGCAGAGCGGCTCGCGTCGCAGGCCGGCCAGCGGGTCTTGCTGGTCGATCGTCGCCCGCACGTCGGTGGTAACGCCTACGACCATTACGATGACGCCGGCGTGCTCGTGCACAAGTACGGTCCGCACATTTTTCATACCAACTCCGATCGGGTATGGCAGTATCTTTCACAGTTTACTCGCTGGCGGCCCTATGAACACCGGGTGCTAGCCAGCGTGGATGGCCAGCTCGTGCCCATCCCTATCAATCTGGATACGGTCAACCGGCTGTATGGGCTCAACCTGACGTCGGCTGAGCTGGAGAGCTGGCTGGCGGCGCGTGCCGAGCCACGCGCCGCGCTCCGGACCTCCGAGGACGTTGTGGTGAGCAAAGTCGGCCGCGAGCTGTATGAGAAGTTCTTTCGCGGCTACACGCGCAAGCAGTGGGGGCTGGACCCCTCGGAGCTGGATGCGGCAGTGACCGCGCGGGTGCCGACGCGTACGAACCGCGACGACCGCTACTTCACCGACACGTATCAGGCGATGCCGCTCCATGGGTACACCCGCTTGTTCGAGAACATGCTGGCCCACCCGAACATCAAGGTCATGCTGAACACTGACTACCGCGAGATTGCCGGCGTTATCCCGTATCGCGAACTCATATATACCGGTCCGATCGACGAGTATTTCGATTACTGCTACGGTAAGTTGCCATATCGATCGCTGACGTTCGCGTTTCGGACGTTCGATATTCCGCAATTGCAGCCCGTTGCAGTGGTGAACTACCCGAACGAGCATGAATATACGCGGGCAACGGAGTTCAAGCATCTGACCGGGCAACAACACTCGCGGACGACTCTCGTCTATGAGTATCCGGGCGCGGACGGGGACCCGTATTATCCCATACCTCGGCCTGAGAACGCTCAGCTGTATCGGCGTTACAAAGACCGTGCAGATCTAACGCCAGGCGTTCACTTCGTGGGGCGGCTTGCGACGTACAAGTATTACAACATGGATCAAGTAGTCGCCCAGGCGCTCGCCCTGTTTGATCGCTTGGTCGCTGGCAGGCGCGGCGCCCGAACAGAAGACCTAGCCGGCCACGAAGAGTCGACCGGCAGCCGGCCCGCGCGGCTGGCCCACGCTCTCGCGTGACGCAGACGGCTTTAGGCGGCCGCGGAGGCCACGCGGACGACGACCTGAGGCGCGCGGTGCGGTCTCGGAACGTTCACGGGTGGAGTGGCGATGCGAGGGATCAGAGGGCGTCGTATCGCCAACACGCGCTCGTCTCTGCGCGCCAGTCGGCGGCCTGAAGACCCCAGGACGGCCGGCTGGTTCGGCCTGCCGTCGATCCGTGTGCTGGCTTGTGTTCTGGCGCTTGCTATGCTTGTCGCCGGTAGGCCCGCGCGTGCCGCTCCGCCGGCCGCCGCCAGCCCGCAGCCGTTCGTCGAGACGTTCGATGGCCGGCCCGATCACCCGCAGCCGTGGCACCCCGACAACTGGGACGTCACTATCCACTCCCGTGACCGGGAAACCTTCTACAATTTGGAGCCGATGGACGCGGGGCATAGCGCCCATTGCGGCGCTCCGCCGGCCATGCACCACGTCGACTCGTACGAGGACGCCGTCTTCCAGTGCAATGACCACGTCATGACGGCGATCAAAGCGGGCGGTTACGGCGTGATCTACTTGACGCCCAACCAGCTAGTCGACTTCAGCGATGGCGAGGCCGTCATCCGCTTCGACATGTCCACCCTGCGCACCTCGTTCAGGGACTGGATCGATCTGTGGATCACTCCCTACGACGAGGAGCTGCAGCTGCCGCTCGATCGATGGCTACCCGATCTCAACGGCGAGCCCCGCGATGCCATTCACATCAAGATGAATCAGGTTTTTTCGTCGGGCGGGAACGCCCAGACGGTCTTCGGGGGGGAGGTGATCCGCGGTTTTGACGTCCAGGACGTGCCCGCCAATGCGGGGACCGGCTACGAGAGCTTCCTTACCCCGAGTGCCACGCGGCGCGACACGTTCGAGCTGCACATCTCTCGCACCCATCTGAAATTTGGGATGCCGGCGCACAACTTCTGGTGGATCAACGCCGACATCCGAGACCTCGGCTGGAGCCGCGGCGTGGTCCAGTTTGGGCACCATTCCTACAATCCGGCCAAGGACTGCACGCCGAGCGGCACGCTCACTTGCACGGCGAATACGTGGCACTGGGACAACGTGCAGATCTCGCGCGCGCTGCCGTTTACCATGCTGCACGCCGACCGCCGTTACGTCGACCAAAATAGCGGGTCAGCGGTGGTCTTCCCCGCGCCGGCGCCCGAAAACGCCCATCTGCGCTTCGTTGGCATCGGCAACGTGATCCAGGCGAGCTACGACGACGGAGCGACCTGGCAGGGAGTGGATCTGCAGCAGCAGCTCCGCTACGGGGATGGCAATTTCCGCTCGTACTGGACGCCCATCCCGGCCGGCACGACGAGCGTGCGCTTTCGGGGCGAAGGCTGGTATGGCGGACCGTGGATGGTCCGCGACGTCTCCATCTGGGCGCTCGATCCCGCGATTGGTGCGGCCTGCCCCGGCTGCCCCGCCCCGTGATCGCGATGCCCGGCACCGTGCGCCGCGGCTCTGGCTCCTGGGGGCCACTGGGCCTGCTGCTCACTACCGCGGCCTGCGTGTTGCTTGGCACTGTCCTCTTTGCACCGCACGCTCGCCGTGCGGCGTCAGCGCCCGTCGCGGCCACACTGGGGGAGCTGCCCGTGGGGTGGCCGCGGACCTTGCAGCTGGGCGTCAGCGATGGGCTTAGCACGGGCGCGGCCTTACGGGCTCGTGCCCCGTTTGGCTTCCGGTATCAGTACCTGGCCGGGGGCGTCAACACCGGCAATGGCTGGGCGACCTGGAATCCGGACGGCAGCTTTGTCACGAGCTACGTTCAGGAGTCGGTGGAGAATGGGCTCATTCCGATCTTCACCTACTATATGCTTACCCAATCGCGGCCCGGCAGCGCGGCAGGCGAGAGTCAGGCCGCGTCTGCCAACCTGCAGAATACGGCCACGATGACGGCCTACTACGACGATCTGCGCCTCTTCTTCCAACGCGCCGGTGCGTTCCCAGGCACGCTGATCGTGCTGCACGTGGAGCCGGACCTGTGGGGCTTCGCGCAGCAACGCGTGCGGGCCGATCGCGCGGACACGGTGCCGGTCCAGGTCGCTGCGACGGGGCAGCCTGAGCTGGCGGGGCTGCCCGATGACTTGCGGGGCTTCGCCCAAGGGGTCGGCCGCCTGCGTGACCGGTACGCCCCCAACGTGCTCCTGGGCTACCATCTGAGCACGTGGGGCACGGGCACCGACTTCGCCTACACCCGGCCGCCGGCGCCGGTGGTTGATGCGCTCGCCGACCGCGCGGCCGCGTACTACGCCTCGCTCGGCCAGCCGTTCGATCTCGTCTTCGCCGAGTTCAGCGACCGGGACGCGGGCTTCAAGGCGCAGATCTACGGCGATCACGGTGCCTCGTGGTGGCGCCCCGACGACTTCGACCGCCACGTCCGCTTCCTGGCGCGGTTCGCCGGTACCACGGGGCGGCGCCTCGTTCTGTGGCAGATCCCGTTCGGGAACACGAAGATGCGGGCGATGAACAATACCTGGGACCACTATCAGGACAACCGGGTGGAATGGCTGCTGGACGACCCGTCGCGGCAGCACCTCCAGGAGTATATCGACGCCGGGGTGATTGCCCTGCTCTTCGGCCGCGGTGCCGACGGGGCTACCTGCGCCTGCGATGCGGCCGGCGATGGCGTCACTAACCCCGAGCCCATCAACGGCAACGACGGCTGGTCGCTCAACGCCGACGACGATGGCGGCTACTTCCAGCAGCAGGCGACCCGGTTCTATGGGGCTCCGCCTGTTCTGTTACCGGGCGAGTCCTCCGCTTACGAGGCCGGCGGGAGCTAGACCCGACGGCGTGACGGCGTCGTCGGGCGGCTTCGCCCGCCTCCGGGTGGCATGTGCTGGCTGACACGCCGGCTGTTGCCGGACGGATGAGCCTGCTCCGTCTCTTCCGCCGCGGACCATAACCATGCCGCAACCCGCGCAAGCGCGGATGGGCCATGGCCTGGTGTCACAATCGGTTAACAGAGCGGACGGCCTTGAGCGGCGACGCTGGCAATTGCTAGCAGCGTCGGGTGGCGATCCGATAGGATAGCCGAGTTGCCCGGACTGGGCCGCCAGCTCGGAACCAATGTCAAGGCGAGGAGCCTGCATGGGAATCTCTCGCGCTCTGTCGGCGCTTCTCGGCATCCTCTGTATCAGCGTGGGCGCCTGGCTCGTCGGCCCGGCCGTGCAGGCGCAGACGCCCGCCCAGTCCTACCTCCAGACGTTCGACGGCATGCCTGCCGCGCCCATGGCCTACCGCCCGCCAGGCTGGGACGTGCAGATCCAGAGTCGTGACATGCAGACCTGGACGAGCTTGGAACCGATGACCGCGCAGCACGGCCCGGACTGCAGCCCCCCGCCGGCGACGTTTCCGCTCGGCGGCGACTACCCGAGCCATGTCTTCCAGTGTCACGATCACGTCATGACTGCCATTCAGGCGGGAGGGTACGGCGTCATCTACTTGACCCCGCCCGCGCTCGCCGATTTCAGTCAAGGCGAGGTGGTCATTCGCTGGGACATGTCCACGCTGCGCACGTCGTACCGTGATTGGACCGACGTGTGGGTAAGCCCGCTGGGGGATCACCTGGCGCTTCCGCTCGAAAACGACTTCCAGGTGGACCTGGCCGGCGCACCGCGCCGCGCCGTGCACGCGAAGATGGGCCAGTTCTTTAGCGCCGCGGGGCCTTGGACCTCCTTCGGGATCGAGACGACTCGCGACTTCATCTCCACGAGCCTGCCCAACACGCTCCAAGGCTACGAGACCGTGCTCACGCCCGACGCTGCGCGCCGCGATACCTTCGAGATGCACTTGAGTCGGACGCACGTCAAGATCGGCATGCCCGCCTACAACCTGTGGTGGACGGACACGGACATCCCGGACCTGGGCTGGACGCAAGGCGTGGTCCAGTTCGGGCACCACTCCTACAATCCAGCCAAGGACTGCACGCCGAGCGCCACGCTCGCCTGCACGGCGGATACGTGGCACTGGGACAACGTGAGCATCAGTCCGGCCGTGCCGATCACGATCACCGCGCTGAGCCCGCGGCAGATTAGCGACCAAGCGCCCGGTGGCTGGGTACTGCCCAGCCCCGCTCCCGCCGAGAGTTACCTGCAGTTCAGCGCCAACAATGCCCCAAACAACACGCCGCAGATCACGCTCAGCTTCGACGGCGGCCAGACCTGGCAAACGGTCCAGCCCCAGCCGAGCGGCCTGCCGACAAATGATACGATCGCTGCCCGCAGCTACTGGGTGCCGCTACCGGCGGGCACGACCGCCGTCCAGGTCCGGGGCCAGGGTGGCTACTGGGGCGGCTCCTGGCAAGCCAAGGACGCGAGTGTCTGGACGGGGTCATTGACGAGCTGCACGCCCCGCCCCCCGGTTGGGGTGTCCGTCGCAGCGGCTGGAGCCGGCCGGTTAAGCGTCACGGTGAGCGCCCAGAATGCTCCCCAGACGTCGCCCAACTCCGTGCAGATGCTCCAGTTTCTTGGCAACGGCGTGCGGATCCAGCTCGACGGGCAGACGTATAGCACGCCGTTCATGGTGAACCTGGCGGCGAGAACCTCGCAGAAGACGTTCGTTATCCAGCAGCCATCGCCGGGTCAGGCGGTGACCGTGCCGCTGGTGGTTGTCGACGCCTGTGGACCGTGGTCCACGTTTGTAGGCGGCGGCACGTCGGCAATTGCGAGTGGCGCACCGGGGACGTCCTCGGCGCCCAGTGCCGTGGCGCCCAATGTCGCAGGGACACCGCCGAGCGCGCCGAGCGCTACCCCCACGCGTGGGCCTGCGACGGCGACGCCCACGCCCCTGACGCACGCGAGCGTGGCCAGCATGTCGGCGCAGGTAGCCACTCCCACTCCGGTGCCGAGCGTCAGCACCAGCACGGCGCTCGCGGCCGCTCCCCTTGCGGTGCCCTCGTCGCCGAACGTGTCGGTGCCCACCAGCGTGACCCGTGGACCGAGCGTCCCGAATCCCAGTGTTGGCATAGCAAGCCCGAGCGTCGTGGCCCCCGCGGGAGGCGCCGGCGCCCCCGCCCGGCCATCGGGCCCCTGGATGCCGCTTCTTGGATCGCCGCCTGGATTGCCCGCACCGTACCCCCAACAGTGGATGCCGTTCGGCTATCCTGGTCCGCCGCCGGGTTGGCCGCCCGCGTATCCTGGCAATGCTTGGACGGTACCGCCCGCCGACCTTCCGCCGGGTGCCCCGCTCGCACCTGACGAGCCGAACGCCCCCTGATCATAGCAAGCCAATGACGGCTGGTCCCTCAGCGCCGATTCAGAAAGGCTTACGTGCTAACGCGTGTAGTCGTACAGCAAGGAGCGCAGTCGCGAAGTGCCGACCTCCCGCCGGTAAGGCGTACTTGGCTACATGCGCCGCACAGCCCCGTGCCTGTAGGTGCCGAATCCATCCTTGGTGACCATGGACCTCTATCTGGCTGAACCCAACCCGGCGTAGCATACGCCGGAGCGTGTCTGGTGTAAAGAAGCGAATATGCGGATCACGCCAGGGTTCAGCGACGGAGAGAGCATCTCCAAAAGGATTCCAGACACCGAACAACCCAAGCTCGATACGTCGCCGGAGATGCGCGGTGTTGGGCGTCGTAGCGATAAGGAAGGCCCCGGGCTTCAGTACACGAAGAATTTCCGCTGCGACCTCGTGAGGGGCGAACAAATGCTCGAGAACTTCGATGCACACTACCGCGTCGAACGTGTTCTCAGCGAACGGCAGCGGCTGATCGATATGAATGAGGCGTGCGTCTAGGCCTCGGGCTTGGGCCGTCTGAACACCAACCGCCGATACGTCCACGCCGATGTATCGGCGGCCATTTTCAGTCAGCCATATACCTGAGGTTTGGCCGTCACCGCAACCAAGATCTAGACAGAGGGCGCCACGCGGGATGAGCTTGTCCATATGGCGCCGGACTGGATCCGGCAGGTCACCATACTGGCCTCTTGCTTCACTGGCACGCAGTTCTAAGTGCTCCTCATTCCAATAGCCATCATAGTACGTCTTTACAGAGCTTTCTGGTGAGTTTGACAGGATGGAATTCATTGGATATATCTCCTTTGAACCGAACCTTCGTATTGCTGAATCTCTCTTGACTCGTTGCCTGACACTGAACTCGCCATGTGCAGCATGGGCTACGACATTTCGTGCCGTAGGCACACCACAGCCGGGAGCGAGAACGTATTGGTGGGAATAGGAGGCTGACCACCTGCGCACTGGGCGGGAATGAGAACATCATCGATCTGCACTAAGCAGCCGACGGTGCTGCTACATTGTGTAATCTTGCATCCGCTGCTATACGTTCCAGGATCATGGTGGCCTTGGTCCCAGCTATCTCGGGGGTGAAGGTAGACTCCACTCGTTGACGGGCGGATTGTCCTAGCGTGCGGCGCAACCGGTGATCCCGGAGCAGGGCGTGCATAGCTTCGGCTAGCGCGGCAGTATCGCCCGGCGGAGCGAGCAGGCCGGCTTCGCCATCCGGTATGATCTCGGGAATTCCGCCACTGTGGAATGCAACTACCGGAAGTCCCGCGGCGGCTGCCTCGAGTACGGCTAGCGGGCACGGATCATCGTAGGAAGGGTGGACGAAAACATCAAAGCTATTGAGCAAGCGTGGGATATCCGAGCGCCGCCCTAAGAAGTGTATCTGGCTACTCACGGACGTCTGTTGAGCCTGCATCCTTAGGGCGTGGGCGAGTTGCCCGTCGCCCACGATAACCAAATGGGCATCGACATGGCGGTGTGCCACCTTCGCGAACGCCTGGATCGTTTCACTGTGTCCCTTATAAGGGTCTAGACGTGCGACGAAGCCCAGCACCTGGGCGTCGGGCGCCAGACCTAGCTCCATGCGAACATCGATGGAAGAAGCTCGTGCGGCCGAGAGAGGCGGCATCGCGTTATGGATCGTCGTTACGCGAGCTGGAGGAATTCCAAAATCGATGGCCTGCTGGCGAATGAAGTCGCTCACCGTAATTACATGTTCGCAGGTCCGGAGGCGGGAAAGCGTTGCTGGCCGGAGCCACCAGCCGATGTTGTAATGAAGGTGGATGATCTGCGGTTTCTTCAGGAGTGTTGCGAGATAAGTTGTCGCGGAGCAGTCCCAGATCTGCTGATTTGAGATGAGCACATCGGGGTCATAGCGTCTTGCTGCTTGGTAGAGCGCGGGTAGCCGCAGCCGGAAGCGGGCACGCGCCACGAGCTTTCCGGGGATTGAGCGTAACCCGGAGGTGTGGGGGCGCCAGCCCATATCGAAGCCCGCCACGTCAGTACGAGCCATCTGCCTGAACTGGGCGGGGCTGACTGTATCCCCGGTCCATTCATGATGAAGTACGAGGGCGTCGCCATGAGAGCGATGTGCGAGCAGCGTTGCGAGGACGCGGGCTTCTGAGGAAAAGCCATTCGCGATCTGGATAGCAAGTATCTTCATTGGCACCCCCTGGTGCTCGGCCCAGCCTTGGTAGTGTGACGTGTACTCGGGTGCTGCATTGGCGCTTGCGTAGGGGGGCAATTCGGGCCGAGGTCGGCGGATCGGGAATGGGCCCGAGGTGGGAGCCCAACAGAGTGAGAATGAGGAGAGATAGCGGCGCCTCCGGAAGCAGTCCGCCGAGTCGCGGGACTCGTGAGAGGTCGACGACGCTCAGATGAGAGCGAGGCGAGAATGTCGTATGCATATGGACGGCGAGTGGGGCGGGAGCACCCGGTCGACGTCCGCAATGATTGGCTCGGCGGGCGTCGGGTCAAGGCGATGGTGTGCCAGCCCATGGGCGGCCCGTCGGCTCGTAGCGTGTCGCTATAGCGTGTGGTGGCTGGTGTGCTCGCCAACGTACGCTTCTCACCCACTGCGGGAGCGCCCGGCGGGAGCGACCGCCGGGCGCGCGGCGGCTGGCGGGGCGCTGGTCGACCTGAGCCGGCCGGCTGCGGGGCCGGCCGCGCGCTGCACACAGGCCACGAGCTGGCCGGCGTTCCGCTCGGCGTCGAACAGCCGCTCCGCGCGCGCGCGGCCGTAAGCACCCATCGTCCGTCGGCCGACCTCGTCGGCTAGCAGGCGGTCCAGCGCGGCTGCCAGCGCCGGCGGGTCGGCCGGGGGGATCAACAGCCCCGTGTGCTCGTCCGCTACGATGTCCGTGGCACCCCCTACCCGCGTGGCGACCACCGGCAGGCCGGCGGCCATCGCCTCGACCGAGGCGATGCCGAAACACTCTCCGAGGCTGGGCAGCACGAACACGTCGGCCTGCTGGAACAGGTTCCGCGCCACGGGGCTGTTGCCCACGACGTTGTGGTGCACGCGGATGCCCGGCTCGGCGGCGACCGCGGTGCGGGTTACCAGGTCGAGTTCGCAGCGACCGCGGCCGTGCGCGCGGAACCAGTCGAGTAGGAGCCGCCCGCCCTTGCGCTCGAAGTCGCCGCCCACGAACAGCACGCGCGGCAGTCCGCGTCGGCCCTCGCGCGCGGGCGGCGGTCCCCAGAAAGCGAGATCGACGCCGGGCGGGATGACGTGGATCTTCGCCGCGGGCACCCCGTACTCGTCTATCAGCGAGTCACGCACCCACGTGCTCCACACGACGATCTGCTGTGCTAAGGCGAAGGTGCGCCGATTGATCCAGTGCTTCAGGCGCGCGACCGGGGTGTCGCCGTCCGGGGTATGGTCGTAGTAGGCGCCCAGGCGATCGTACTGCGCCGGGGTCACGTCCAGGCTCAGCACGGTCGGCACGCGGGCCAGGTAGTCCCACTGGAAGACGGCCGGCTTCTGCGTGTGGAAGAGCAGGGCGTCGAGCGGGCGTCGACGCAGGCCGTCGCGGACCTGCAGGAAGCCGCGCAGGGTGCCGCGGACCGAACGGGGGAGCGCCGTCAGCCGTTCGAGGCGGCCGTTACCCGCATAGGTCACTTCCAGCCAGTGGGCATCCACCCGCTCGTCCCGCTCCAGCACGCGGCGCAGCGTGTGGTAGTGCGTCACGTGCCCCAGCACCTGCTCCATCACGAAGCCGACCCGTAGCTGGGCCGCGCGCGCCTGCGTCATGGCCGGGCTCCCCGGGCAATCGAGCGCCACAGACGCGCGGCGCTGCCCAGCTCGTCGGCGACGCCCTGCCAGTAGAGCACGCTGAAGATGCCGCTCATCGCCAGCGAGGCGGGGCGGTGGGCGCCTAGCGTGTCGGCCAGGCGAGCCGCTCCGCCGAGCGCGAGCACCGCGGTGCGCACGAGCCACTGGCGGCCGACGCACCACCGTGTGAGCCACCGGGTCAGGCGATGGCGGGCGTGGAACTCGCGGAACGCCGCGCGCAGCGCCTCGTGGCCCTTGCGCGCCATCTCGACGTCATAGCGCCCGTACTGATACGGCGTGCGGCACCAGCTCACGAAGGTGCGCGTCGGGTAATGCACCACTCGGGCCTCGCCGTGGAAGGCGAAGCGCGCGCCGCGGTCGCGCAGGCGATAGCCCAGCTCGACGTCCTCCGCCCGCTTGAAGCTCGGGTCAAACCCGCCGGCGGCGAGGAAGCGCTCGCGTCGCAGCGAGGCGTTGGCGGTGAAGAACTGGCGGGGCGTACACGCGTACTTTCCGGCCAGCATCGCCTCGTACTGGGCCACGAGCTTCGCTTCCTCCCAGCGAATCCAGGCCGGGCGCGACCACCCGTCGGGTGGGAGCATCGGGCCTATCACCACCAGGTCGTCCTGCCCGGCCTGGGCCGCGACGTGCGCGGCGACCAGGTCCGGCGCCGGCGCCACGTCGTCGTCGAGGAAGAGGATCAGCTCGCCGCGCGCCTGCTCGACGCCCAGATTGCGCGCCCGAGCCGGGCCGCCATGTGCCTGCTGGGCGATCCGCAGCGCATAGGGCAGCGTGAGCTGCTGTACCCGCTCTAGCGTGCCGTCGGTCGAGCCGTCGTCGACCACGACGACCTCGAAACCGCTGGCCGGGTACGTCTGGTCGGCCAGCGCGTTCAGCAGCGTGCAGAGACTGTCACGCCGATTGAACGTCGGGACGACGATGCTGACGAGCGGCTGCACGGCTATGGCGTTCCCTTCGGCTAGCGGCGTCGGCTTGCCGCACTTGAGACACTGGAAGTGTGACGGTTGGTGTTTGCGGTGTCCGTAGGGTGGCGGTTGAGAATCAGTTGAGCCCGCCGTGGTGCGAGGCGCGGGCGGAGTGCCGCCTACGGGGAGGGCTGCGTCAGTCGACGGAGTGACGCCCAAGGGCGCCGCGCGTAAGCCGCCGCGCTGCACCCAGATCGTCTACAGTCACGACGCCGAGCGCTAGCAGCGCGGACAGATACGCGAGTCCGCCACCGATTACCGCGAGCGGCAGGGACAGCGTTAAGATCGCGGCCGCAACTCCCACGAGGCAGACCGCGGCCAGCCCGATGCGCGCGCTAACGCCCAGGAATGCGCGCTCGAGCAGACCACTCGGCATCAACACCAATGCCCCGGTAAGCATCAGCAGCTCGGTGAGCACGGTCACGACGGCCGCGCCGATGGCACCATTGCCGGCCTGGTGCTCGAAGTACGGGATGCAGAGCAGATTGAGCGCCGGGTTGAAGACGGCGGCGACAATGCCCACGATCAGCCACTTGTGCTCGCGGCCGAGCGCGATCAGCGCGGTACCCAGGACCATATCGACGGCAACCAACGGGATGTGAAGCGCCAGGATCTGGAGTAGTGGCACGGCGTGCTCGAATGGCGGGGGCCAGCCCAGGAGGCCGGGAATGGCGGGGGCGGTGGCGACGATAAGCCCACAGAGCGGGACGGTCAGCACCAGCGCCACCACCAGGCTCTGCCGGAGCGTCTGACGGGCCAAGGGGACGTCGCCGGCGCAGCGTGCGAGCACGGGCAAGAGCGGCGTTATGATTAGCGTTGGGATGAACCCCGGAATACTGATGATACGGTAAGCCGCGGCGTACCAGCCGACCACGGCGTCCTGGGCCATGGCGCCCAAGAGCAGCTTGTCGACCTCGCCGTAGACCTGCAGAGCGACGTTCCACCCCAGGAAGGGGAGCCCGCAGCGCGCGAGGTCGAGTAGCAGTGACGGGGCAAGAGCCGCTCGGGCGAGCCGGAAGCCCGCGGAGCGCCAGCTGGCGAGCGTGACCACTCCCGACGCAACCAGCCCGGCGACCATATAGGCGATGAGGTCCCCGCCCAATACGAGCACGGCGATGCCGGCAGCCGTGCTTCCCGTGGCCGCGGCGGCATTGAGCCAGGCGAAGCGCGCATGCCGCTCCTGGCCGACGAAGAGCGAAAATAGGACCGTCTGCGGCGCGCCGACGATCATGCCGAGCAGCGCGATGGTGAGCGGCGCCGCCTGCGGCGCGCGGTGCCCCAAGAGCGCCGTCGCCGCGAGCAGCAGGGCCGCCACCGCGAATGCGCTGACGAGTGACAGCGCCAGCGCCGTCGAGCCCAGCCCCGCCACGCGGTCGGGCTGGCGGGCGATCTGGCGCCGCAGGTAGTTCGGTACCCCGAGCGACGCCACCAGGCCCGCGAGATTGGCTAGCGTGATGACGACCGCATAGTGCCCGAGCCCCTCGTCGCCGAGATAGCGGGGCACCAGCACGGCCGCGAGCAGGCTCGCCGTCCAAGTGACCGGCTGGGTGCTGAGGAGAGACAGGCCTCCGCGCACCAAACTGGCCGCCGGACGACGCTGGTCCGTCGCGTCTGGCGTGAACGCCCGCCCGCCGGCGGCCCGGCTGCCGCGGTCGGCGGTGCGGACAGCCGCTACGACTGCACCATCGTCGGTCACCGTACGTGACCCCCAGTTGCTACCCGAAGAGGCCATGACGTCATCGACAGGTTCCCCGCAAACGTCTGAATATCCGACTCAGCGATCATGTGGATCGACGGATACTAATAGCAAGCCGTACCACGCATAGGGGGCGGTGTCTCTGGCGGGCACGCCGCTTACGCTCAGTTGAGCTAGAATTGGCGCACAATACGAGCTGGTACGCCGGCTACGATGGTCCGAGACGGCACATCACGCGTAACCACGCTGCCTGCGGCTACCACGGCATCATCTCCGATAGTTACCCCTTTAAGGACCGTGGCTCGGGTTCCCAGCCATACGCGATCGCCGATCGTCACCGGTCGGATCGTCAGGCCGATCCCGGGAATCTCGTGCTGATCGGTGTCCATGATGACTACATCTCGGGCAATCTTACAATCGCGCCCGATCGTTACCGATCGTGCTGCTACAATCTCCGAATTACGGTTTAGATAGGTGCCGTTGCCAATACGGATGACCGCGCCAGCCCAGCATTCTAAGCGCGCTCCGCTAAAGAACGAACAGTTCTCCACCTCGATTCGTCCGCCGCGATTATCAATCGTCGGCAGTGGCAGGCCGCCGATTACCAACACGATACCTGCCTTGCTAAACCGCGTACGTAGCCAATAACCGAGGATGTGGCTAAGCAGCCCATAGCGCTGAAGTCGGCGGGGACCGATGCGGACCAGGCTGATCAGCTTCCGCACCGCGCCAAATGAGTCGCCGGTACTGGCATATATCCGGCGGCAAAATGGAATGAAGGTGTCCATGAATCCAGTAGTCCCGTCCTGCTAGGTCAAAATTCGCGGACGACTCGCGCCGGGACTCCGGCCACGACCGTCCGGGGCGGTACGTCTCGGGTGACGACGCTGCCGGCCGCCACCACCGCATCATGGCCGATGGTAACGCCCTTGAGCACGATGCTTCGATTTCCGAGCCAGACCTTGTTCTCCAGAACGACTGCAGCGCCGGTGGTGTCCCAGCTCTTGTCCTCCACTCGATGGAAGTCGCAGTCCATGACCATGACGTGCGTCCCAATCAGGCAGTCATCTCCGATCTTCACGTGCTTGCTAGCCACGAGGGAGGAGCCATAGTTGATGAACACGTTGTTCCCGATTTCTAAGTGCCCTTCGGGCAGGGCAACCAGCTCCAGGGTGGCCACCGTGGAAACCAGGCGAACGCGGTCGCCGAGGGTCATTTCTCCGTAGTTGACCACCGCGGGCTTTCCCCGTAGCGTCACGCGGCGGCCGAGCCGTGTCGCGCTCCGCAAGCGGAGGCGCGCGTTGAGGGCCGGCCACACCAGGTGCAACCGACTCGGTGCTGCCGCCAGCCACCGGAGCGCGCCGAGGCAGCGGCTCTCCGACTGGCCTCCCGCGCGGGCACTCCCAAGGGCTTGCTGAGCTTCCATGAGGTCTCCAAGATACTTCAAAACCTTGATGGTAGTGACTGAGCTGGTTTCCGAGGCTAGTGGGTAAGGTTGGCTGGGCCAACCTTACCCATTAGCCTCGACCAGATGCTTAGGCGGCCGGTACACCAAGCCTGTACAGCCGCTTCCCAGCGTCGATCTCGTAGCGGAGACTCTCGCGAATCCCCACCAGGCAGGCTCGAAGGTAGACCATCTTGGATGCCCGTTGTCGGATCCGTAGGCTGCTCAGCACCTCGCGGGCGCCCAGACGCAGGAGTTGGTTCAAGAGAAGACGGAGCGCCAACAGATCGCCACAGCGAACGTGCTTGAAGTAGAACGCTCCGTCGCCCACACCGTAAGCGTAGAGAGTCGACGGCCACTGGGCGCTCGTCCGGAGACCATAATGGTCGACCTGCACATCGGGGCAGAGCAAAGTCGTGCCACCCGCGAGGTACACTCGGTACTGGAAGTCGAAATCCTGTGAGGACCGTAGGGGGCCTCCGCCGCCCAGGGCCTCGTCGAAGCCGCCGATTCGCTCAAATAGTTCCCGCCTGGCGGCAAAGTTCGCGCCCATGCCGTAGATCTGGAAGCCGTCACGCTGGCTCAGATAGCGGCGCTTCGAGATCGACAGCGTCGGGACGATACCCTGGGCGTCGGCCAATGCTGGAGGGAGCAGCACTTGCCCGTATAGGATGTCTGCCGCCGGCGCGTCGCTGAAAGCACGGGCTACCGCGGCGACCCAGTCCGGCGGGGCGACACAGTCGTCGTCGGTGAATGCCAGGAGCTGGCCGCGGGTTTCCCGCACCCCGGCGTTATAGGCCCCGGAGAGCCCGGGGCGATTCAAGTGCAAATAGCGGAGCGCCGGATGGTCGGCGGCGAGCCGCTGCACGACCTTAGCGGTCTGGTCGTCATCGCTCTGATCGACCACCAGGATATCGAAGTCCGGATAGGTGTTGCGCAGGACGCTGCCTACGGCATTACCAATTAGATCCGGACGATTCCGCGTAGGGATGATCACGGATACGTGCATCGTAGCCTCCGTCTGTCTTCGGGGATAATCGTCACTCTATGCCTGGATGTCTCGCAGGATGCCGACAGTACCCATCAGGGTGCCTAGAAAGACGGTCACCCTGCCGTCAACCAGGCCAAGATCAACGTAACAGAAAACGAGGGTCTGGATGATACCAACTAAGGCTAGGACGCCGAAGATCTTGACCGATGGGTGCGGTGATGTTCGGATCGCGGCTGCAGCATAGGCTACGGTGCTGCACATGAGTATCCAGAACGCGATAAACCCAGGAGCGCCAGTTTTGAGCCAGACCCACATAATGTTGTGATGAGGTTCGTAGTGCCAGAATTCCCACCAGGATAAGCTGGGTAGTGGGACGACGAAGTGGAATTCGCGGCCGAACCCAACGCCGAGCAGTGGATCGGAATGAATGGTTTCGATTACGTTGACTTTTTCGAGCGCCCTGTACTCGTTGGAGCTGGCGTCGCGCGCATCGGGCTGGCTCAGGGAGCGAACAGCGCGAGCGGGTTGGCCGAGTAGGCCGGTATTATTCCAAAAGATGGGCAAGTAGATCGACGTGCCGATAAGCAGCGGCAGGATCACAATGCCGAATGCCTTGCGGTGGGTCACGGCCAAGACGAGGGCGAGCGCAAGAAGGGCGACGAGAAGAGCGATGTAACCAGCCCGGCGCTGCGTCGCCAGTAATGTAAAGAGAGTGACTGGAGCTAGGGCTAATCCAAGCAGCCGCTGCCACGCGGGGGAGCGGTAGATCCAGAGCGCCAATACCAGGAAGAGTTCGGTCCCCAGGAAGATGACCGTGTCGTGCGTATAGACGAGTTCTTCGGGGATGCCGCTCAGGACGGTGTTGACGAGGACGATGTGTCGGTAGGCGCCCTCGATGGCAAAGGCGCCGACAGCTAGCAAGGTGATGCCGGTCAGGATGGTGACGTGGCGAGTGTTTTCGATTGTGTTGGAGGCGACGAGGTAGCAGAGAAGGACATACAGCAGCGCGCGCGCCTCCCAAAAAGCAATGTAGGCGTCACCGCCCGCAAGCGTACCGCGCACGATGCCGCCGAGGAGCGCAAGGTAGAAGAGGACCAAGGGCCAGGCAAGGCTGCCCATCCGGAAGCGGAGGTTGCGGCGCGCGATTCCCTGAATGGCCCAGCTGCCAAAACTGAATAGGAGAAGGAGCTCGAGGGGGCTGGCGATGAACCCCGACACGCCGAACGAGCTTTGGAGACCGAAGTTCAGGTAGCGTCCGGGTAGCATGAGGTCATCGGGGCCGCCGGCCTCGAAGAGCAGCACGAGCGCAAAGAGGACATACACGCCGAGGCGTGGTTGCCAAAAGATGGCAGCGAGAAGGAGCGAGGTCAAGAGGACGAGGGGCGGGATGAGCCCGTAGCGGAGGACGAGCCAGGACCCGCCGCCGGTGGCAAGCAGGACGGCGATGGCCAGCAGCGCGGTCCGCCGGCGGTTCAGGGAAAGATAGCCGGCGGTAGTGAGTAGCAGTGGCTCGACGGCCGTTTCGAGTGCGGACTGGCGTCGATGCCCTAAGAGGTTCATCATGGGGTTAGACGAACCTCGCCGAGAGGAAGTAATACAGGGCCGTCATGAGCGTGGCGAGGAGCGCGATCGCCAAGTTGGCGCGCCGCCCGAGTCGGTGGGCCCAGAGACCGATGGCCACGGAGAGGAAGATGACCACGAGCATGAGGTTCATGCGGGCGGCTCCTATAGACCCGACAGCCGACGGAACCAGCTCGGCATGGCCGACTGAGTGCCGTTGAGCACGACGCCGCGGAGAAGACCGCGGGTGTCGTCGAGGTGGGCGAGGGCTTTGTGAACCACCGGGCCTGGAGTCACGCCGGCACGCACAACCAACAGCGCGCCATCGGTAATGTCAATGAGGGGGAGAGCATCGCTGTTCACCAGGATGGCCGGGACGTCGACGATGATGATGTCGTAGCTTTCGCGGAGGTGGGCGAGGACTGCCGGCATGCGCGGCGAGCGGAGGAGGCGGCCGCCGTTGGTCGCGGTCTGTCCGGCGGGGAGCAGGAAGAGATTGTCCAACAGCGTCGGGCAGACTGCGAGCTGGGGCGACAGATCCTCCAGGAGGCAGTCGGCGAGTCCCGGAGTGACTCGGACCCCAAAATCCTCCGCGAGGACTGGCCGGGCGAAATCCGTCTCCACGAGCAGGACGCGGCGATCAGGGTAATCCTGAGCAAGCGTGGTGGCCAGCCCCACCGCGACGGTGGTCTTACCTTCCCCCGCGATGGCGCTGGAGACGGCGAGCGTCTCCGAGTGGCCAACGCCCGCGCGGGTGTAAATGCTACGGAACAACTCGTCCGCGCCGTCCGGGAGCCACTCTGGTGCGGTGTCGTGGGCGGGGACATCGGCCGGCTGGGCGGAGAAGGCGCTGGGCGCAACGGTCGGTTGCCGGTCGGTCGCGTCTAGCTCAGCTACCACGGTGAACCCCCGTAATCCGGTGCGGATAATTAGCGCGCGTCCCCGGGTGCCGGTAGCGCCGCGCCCGCCGTAAAGCCGATAGCTCGCCGTGTGCTGTGCGGGCCGAGCAGGTGTCGGGGACGCCTCGCTTGTAGTTGCGGGATGCTTCCCACCACCCGGGTGACGCCGGCCAAATCGTTCTCGTTCCGGATGGAGCGATCGCCAGCGACCAGCAGGATCAGGAGCCCGGTGCTTAAGCCGAGCCCGAGGAGTAGCCCGGCAATCGGGAACACCAGCACGCGCTTGCGCTCGCGGGTGGGTGCGTTCGCCGGTTGTGGGGCATCAACTACCTGGAAGCCGAGTTCTTGTCCCTGCTGCGCCACGGCGACGGCGAGCTGAGCGCGATCGAGGGACTGCTTGATATTCTCGAGGTTGCGCTGCTCGCTATCCAGCGTTCGCATCAAGTCCGCTGCTTTCGGATCGACCAGTGCCGGCGACAGCGCAGGGCGCACCACGACCGCTCCCCCACCGCTGACAACGTCGGGCATCGTGATCCGCGGATTGGCGGCAACATACTGCCGGAGGTTCTCGCTGGCCTTGTCCAGCCGGTCTTGGGCGTCCTTGAGCTGACCTTGATAGAACGAGATGGCTAGCTCGCCCTGGCTAGCCTGATCCTCGGAGCTTTTCTCTTGGTAGGCCTCGAACAGCGCGTTCAGAACCTGAACGGTCAGCTGGGGGTTCTGCCCACGATAGCGGATGGCCAGTAAGTGGCTCCCGCTGGTGCTGATTCCCACGTTGCGCACAATCAGGTCGTATGCGCGGTCCTGGCCGTTGCGGCTTCCCAGTAAGGCCGCATACGGGGTCCGGCGAGCGACGTCGAGCACAAAGGCACGACTCCCCAACAGCTCTTGTAGCCGATCCCGTTGGATCTGCGCTGGGGTAATCCAAGTGTTAGTGTCGTTGTTGCTCTGCAGGTAGTCCGGGCGCTCCGTCCACACTGTTGCCCAGGATTCGTAGTAGCTAGGCGCCATGGCGTAGCTGACCGGGCCCACGATCAAGGGGATCACGACAACCGGCAGCAGAACCAGCAGCTTATGACGGAAGAACGCGTCCAGAAATCGCCCGATCATGCCGCCCTCCCGGCCCGGCGGTGCGTGGCCGTGACCTCGACCGTCAGAGCAAGCAGCGCTCGTCCATTGTGTTCGGCGTCAAATTTCCGCCGCGCCAATGTGTGCCCGACGCGGCTCATCTGTTGACGGCGCTGGTCGTCTCCCACCAGCGCGCTCAGGGCCTCGTAGAGCTGCCGCCCGTCCCCGGGCCGGATCAGCAGCCCCGACCGCCCGGCCTCCACGGCCTCGCCGAGTGCGCCGACGTCGGTAGTGATTACCGGGAGAGCCGCGGCGGTGGCCTCCATCAGCACGACGGCAAGACAATCGGCCAGACTGGGCAAGACGAAGACATCCGCCTCGGCATAGAGCCGTAACAGCTCGGGGCTGTTTGGGCCGAGGCCATGGTGGACGTAGACGTTCGCCTGCGGGGGCACCGGCGCCTGGGTGACTAGGTGCAACTCGCAGCGTTCGCCCAATGGCCCGCGCATGCACTCTACGAGGGCGGGCCCGCCTTTGCGCTCGAAGTCGTTGCCCACGAACAGGATGCGGATGCGCTCGGTATCGTGACTATCTGGCTGGCCACGGGACAAGCGCCGAGCACCGAGGTCGAAGTAAGCGGGCGCGGCACCCGGCGCCAGCACCCGAATGCGCTCGGGGGCTACACCGTAATCGTCGATTAGAGAGTCACGCGCCCAATCCGACCAGGTGACCAGTCGCGCCGCCGCCTGGAAGGCACGGCGGTTCAAGCGGTATACCTGGCGGTCCACCAAGCCGTCGCCCGCCGGTCGGTGTCCATAGTGGCAGCCCACACTGTCGTAATTGATTGGCGTCGCATCCAACGATACGATGGAGGGCACCCGCTGCATGATGGGCACGGAGAATAGCGACGTCACCTGAGTATGGAAGACGGCCGCGTCGAGTGGCGCGGCGGCCAGAGCCGTCGTCAGCGCGCGCCGCGCCCGCCAGCTGGCACGCACCGACCAGTTGCTGCGGAGTAGCGGGACAAAGCGGTCCACACCATTCACATCGAACGGCACCGGCAGCCAGGTCGCCGTCACGGCGCTCTGCTGCTCGACCACGGCGCGCAAGTTGCGCGAGTGCGTCACATGGCCGAGCGTCTGCTCCATCACGAAGGCAGTGTGGATCGGCTTTATCATGAGTTCTCCAGGGATTCGCGCTTTGCATCATCCATTGCTGGAATTCTGCGGCTCGTCTCGTGAGCCTGCGTTCAGCACCAGTTGAGATTCGGTTGACCGTCAGAGCCTTCGTCCGGTTTCGCACTACGTCGTTAGGAGATCGGCGCGAGAGTCCGAGCGGTTTCGTGTGCTAGATACTCCACGGGGGACCACACCGGCTGGCCGCGGCCGATGCCGCAGTAGATGAAGCCCAGGCGGGTCATCGCGTCCGGCTCGTAGATGTTCCGGCCGTCCACCAGCAGGGGGAAGGCCAGCGCTCGCCGCAGCCGCCGCAGGTCCA